>MDTE01178104.1_pt1 | contig 89145 bp, 81 predicted proteins | sample 811231 | NCBI WGS metagenome assembly MDTE01 (sample SAMN05326651, study PRJNA326480) | marine metagenome | isolation source: seawater | place: Indian Ocean: Red Sea | collected 2010 | reverse complement strand
TTCCTCGTGATGTTCCTCATGGTGTTGCTCCGGCGGAGGCGCATGATGTTCCTCGTGATGTTCCTCATGGTGTTGCTCCGGCGGAGGCGCATGATGTTCCTCATGATGTTCCTCATGGTGTTGCTCAGGAGGTGGGCCTTCATCATGGTGTTCTTCATGATGTTCCTCGTGATGTTCTTCAGGAGGTGGGCCTTCATCATGATGTTCCTCGTGATGTTCTTCAGGAGGTGGGCCTTCATCATGGTGTTCTTCATGATGATTTCCACCATCATCTTCAGGCATTTGGTATAGGAATATACCGTCCAATTGTTTACCAAACATTGTTAACTCCTTTCATTCCATACGAATGATTAATAAGTTGTTGCAGCTAAAATTCTTAGTGTATAAATAATCGTTGTAGAAGAAGACTCGTTGTCTAGGCAACTCCCGTCACTTGCGATGACCTTGTATCTTGTCTTCTAAGTAGCTTAAGTCGGCAGATGTCTGATTTTATTTGGGCCTATCTGACGCACCGCAAATGATCGTAAGTAGTTTGGCCTTAACCGACTGATGTTAGTGTAAATTACAATTTATTCTATGTCAAGTGAAGTGCTATATTGGGTGAATTTAAGTGACTATATATGTTTGTTAGGCAGTGAATAAACGGAGATTTGCTTGGATAAGGGGCTCAGACTTGGGTTGACCGACTGTATTTTCCATGTACTGAAAACTGTGTGAGTTAATATAGAATTGTTGTCGATGAGCTCAGTGTCTTTTGGAACATAGTCTGGCTGAGATGGGTTTTGACTTGCGTGGAAGTATGTGCCATCTTTTTTCTTCCCCATTCTGTGTACATATTTCCAAGGACAGTTTCGCAAGTCCTTGGATTTTACAAGGCTCCCTTGGATTAGGTTTAGTAAATGAAGGTTTGTGTTGTACTTGGTGAGTATTTCTATAATCGAGGACAATATCGTGAAGGTGTCGTATTTTGGGTTGTCAACATCACTCATCCCGTACTGATCCCAGTACTTATAATACTTGAGTTTATAGTTGTAGTATTTTGACCTAATGTATTTGTTGTGTAAGTCTTCTCTTTTACTTCGTATACCGCAAGCATTGTCAAAATCATATATTTTCACGAGAGATTTTTTTGTAGGTACAGCAATAACCTGATTAGTATTTATACGATAGTGTGTTGTTTGCTGTTTGCTTGAGCTTATAAGTATGTTCCCTACATGTAGGTCATTGTGTCTGATTCCGATACGATATAGACACTCCGCAGAGTAAATAATTTGAAACAGGACACTTTCTAATTCTTGGTTACTACGGTTAGTTTGCAACCATCGCCTAAGCGTAGGTGCTTTACAGTACTCCAATCCCAATATTGTTAGTTTGCTAATGTCTCTAATACGTACGTTATGATGTTTTCGGTCTCGCTCTTCTTTTTTTGTAACTTGTTCTTGTAATTTGTCCAATTCATTACGACATTTTGTAAGAGTGTTCCGAAATTCGATAAATGGTTCTGAGAAAGACCCAAAATATTTTAGGATGTTGGGGGTATGTTGTTGAGTGCTCAATGGAGCTAACAGATATTTATATATGTTTTTCTCTAAGGGAAGGCTGTTGTCATATGATCTTCCCGCTTTTGTGTTGTTGAAGAATACTTTTAATACAATAAGTTTTTGATTATTTTTTCTGCCTACGACAAGTCTGGCAAGACTTTTGTTTTTTTCTCCGCTGCCTTCAAGCGGGTAAAAATCATATCCTTTGTCAATCAGTTGCTTTATTGAATTGATGGGACTCATGTCAATTGTAATTTTAGTGTAATTTTAATAAAATACCTCGCCTTTGTTCGGGCGAGGTATTTTCAAATCATGCTTTGATTTAAGGATTGGAACTACATCTCATCATCTTCGTCATCATCTTCGTCATCATCTTCGTCATCATCTTCGTCATCATCTTCATCATCATCTTCATCATCATCTTCATCATCGTCCCAATCGCCATCCTCATCCTCATCCTCATCCCAATCATCATTTTCATCAACACCTGGATCGATGTCATCTTCTTCGTCATCATCTTCATCATCATCTTCGTCATCATCGTCCCAGTCGCCATCCTCATCCTCATCCTCATCCCAATCATCATCGTCGTCATCAAAATCCTCATCCTCGGGTGTACCTGTTGGGTCTGGAGTAGCCATCTCTTCAATTGGAGGAGGCATATTGTCTTGCTCAGGTGGAGGGGGCATATTGTCTCCCTCAGGTGGAGGAGGCATGTCGCTACCCTCATCTTTGGCATCTTGGTATAAAAAGAGGTGGTTAAATTGTTTACTAAACATGAATATTTCCTTTTTGTCGGTTTCGTATTAGTGTAATTCGTGTTGTGACACGGTAAGGTTGACGAAATTGTAGTAAAAGCATTCTATGCTAACACTCCTGTTGCAAGTAATTAAGTTGTAAAAATGTTTTCAATTTAGGTATAAGTCGACAGTTATCTTTTTCGTTTAGTTCTATCTAATATATCAGTTGTTGGATATAAGTGAACAAAACCGACGATGTTCAATATACATAACAGTATATAGTGTGTCAAGTAGGTTGGTGCTAAGGCATACACATTACGTGTTTTACTTGCATATTCTGGATTGGTTAGTTACAATAAATGAAAGCATAGTTTGTGCTTTCCACGCAAAAAAAAGAGGTAGTAAGCTATGATTACTATATTAGGTAATACTCCGTTAGATGTTTTTCTTGGCACTTTAATTGGATGGGGTCTAGGGGCTCTAGTCACTTATTGGCTAACTGCTTACATATTGCTTTGGCTTTTCCGTAGAACAGAGACGGATGTAGACGATGTAATATTAGGAGTATCTAGAAGACCGGCAGTTATACTGGTGATTTTTTATGGCTTACGCAATGCTTTTGGTGCTTTGGAAAGTATTTTGCCAGGCAGTGCGTTGATTGACCGTGTTCTTTGGGCAATTATTGCAATAACTATCACTCACTGGGCTGCACGATTGTTTGTAGATGTACTAGTCTATTATGTAAAGCAATTAGCTGAACAAACTGAAGCGATATGGGATGATGTGTTAGTTCCAGTTCTTGAGCGAATTGGAGCGCCTCTAATCTATTTGGTAGGCCTGTTTGCTGCTTTGCAAGCACTTGGGCTTGACTTAACTGGTCTATGGGTGGCAATTGGCGGAGGTGCATTTGTTCTGGCGTTTGCACTTCAGGGTATTCTAAGCGACTTTTTCGCTGGACTTATTTTACTGGTTGATACGCCTTTTCGTACCGGAGATGTGATCGTCCTGCCCGATACTGTGACTAAGGGAACTAATATTACGGCGGTAGTTCGTAATATAGGTATTCGTGTGACACATCTTTTCAATGTACAGAATTATACGGATATGTTTATTCCAAATGGTGCTCTAGGTAGAGCAACATTTTTTAATGCTAACCGTCCTACTACAAATCTTGCGGCAACAGTTGGTTTCGCAGCTAAACGGCAAGGTACTAATCCAAACAAGGTGATGGCTATTTTACAAGAAGCTGTACTTGCTCACCCAGATATAGTTGGTAATCCTGCACCTAAACTTACTGCACTACCTTCCGTTAAAGGACTAAAGAAAAAAGATCCGATTACAGGGGCTCCATCAAAAAAGCGGGCTGCCTATAATCGTTTGCGTGCAGAAGTTCACGTAAATAATAGTCTAGATGAAATTCGGAAACAATTACAACTGCTTGTGACTAAAGTCAAGAAGTTGGAGTTGGGTGGATTGGACAAGGAAGAAGTGGCTGATATTAGCAATGATTTCGATGCAATCTTAGTGTTGGTAGGCTTGCGATCAGAGGAAATATCGGGGCGAGGATGGCAGAGAATAAAACTTCTGGAGAATCCAGATGCTGACAAAACTTCTCTGATTATATTACTTCGGTCATGGATTGAGATTTGGATGACTGACCCCAATCTATACCCAGAAGATCGTGATATTCTAAATTCTGAATGGGACCAGAAAATTAGATTTTTCTCTAATCGATTATCCAATCTGTATGACGTTTTACATGATCCTAGTGGGCAAGAAACTCGCGTGGATGACCACATACAGGATCTTATTAGATGGCTTGATGACAGCTTTAAGCGTACTCAAGTGATGTGGCAAGAGCCTCAGGTGTGGTTGACGTCTTTCAATAGTACTTTTATAGGTTTTAACATTCGTTATTACGTTGATAATATACGCTTGGAGCATTGGCGTAGACCTTGGAGAGTAGAAAGTGAGCTTACAAAAGATGTACTACGTAGGTTCAAGATTGAAGGAGTTAAACTACCAAAGGCTATGTATCGATCTGGCGATGAGAAGACACAACCAGGTGTGTTTATCACATAATGTTATTGGTTGTAAAACCAATCGAGACACAATATATGCTAGAGAGTTGTTTGCATCCATTTCATCAAGATGTTGAATTGTAACCCTCTGGTACGCCGAACAATTCTGTGATAGGAGTTTCGTTCTCTCCGGTCATTATCATAATCAGATAATCGCCCGCTGACAGTGTTATAGTGTTTGATGGGTTTTTCATAAGCTTTCGTGTACCGTCCTGACGAAACTTGCTGATACCTATCAAAATAATGTTGTGTTCTTCTTTTAGTGTTTGAAACACTTTGTTGTATTCATGATTTACATATGGATTATTGTCTGTTACTAGATACTGTTGGATATCATAATCACTATCGGCTACTGCCGAACTAAGAAGATCGACAGAATAGCGAGCGACATCTGGCTCAAAAATGTAGCTGGCAACTATTTTTGCGGCTATACCGTCTTTAGAAAGTGTGAACGTTACACCGGCTGCGTGAAAAGTATCCTCTAGGTCAGAGTTGTTTAGTATAACTACGTGTTCAACAGTACCATACATCTTTTTTAAGTTAAGTGAATAGACCAACTTTTGAGTATCATCTTCAAAGTTTAGAAAAACTGTTGATGCGTGGCTGATATTAGCTTTTTCCAATACTGCATAGTTGGAATAATCAGTGACTAATACAAATACATCAGTTTCGTTATATCGCTCTCTAATCGTATCAACGTAATCTTTATTATCAGTGACGATAGCTACTTGTTTTTCTGCACCTATCAGTTCATCGACTACTGACTGAGCAAACAAATCCCACCCTATTACTACAATATGGTCCTTGTAATTTGATCCTAATAATCCCATTTTTCGTGTCTCCCTAATGTTAACGAAAACTTCAGTTATACGACTAATTAACAAACCTAATACTCCTAAGCTGCCAAGCACAAAAATGTAGCCAATATTACGTCCTATTGGTGTTACTGGATAAATATCACCATATCCAACCGTAGTAAGGGTAACAATCGAGTACCACAGAGAGTCTTGGAAACTATTGATGTTTGAGACTAGAGAGTTTCTCTCTACTGATGTCAAAACTACTAGCAGTATTAAATAAAAGGCTATCCCTATCAATACAAAAAATGTTCTGCGACTTATGTTTAGTCCTAATATACTCATATGTATTTCGCTAGTATATTTATTGTAGGGCTGCGGATCAACAAACTATGAAGATTATAGCATCGGTCCTATTGCAAAAAAACCTTGCTAAGTTTATCCTTGCCCATCGGCTTAGTGTAAACAACCCACTTAGGCTGTATGAGGTTTGTGGTAGATAGGTGATGGTTTGTACGTTAATATTAGTATGGCAATATAAATGCATGAAATAAGTAGTCGTGACCAACTATTAAACCATGTTCGAGACTTTGTTGCTTTAAAAGTATCTGAACGTCCTGAGTTGTTGGCTGCATTCTTGGTAGGCTCTGTAGCAAGGGCTGACCCGTTGTGGGCTAATACTACTGATTTTGATGTAATATTTGTAGATCCAGACCCTCCAGTTAATCTCGAACCTTGTTTGTTGTGGAAGGATTCTCTCTTAATTGATGTACAGCATTTTCGACCCGAGGACTATGAAAATAGGGCGATTATTAAAAAAGACGCAATGTGTGGTCAGTCCCTGTATGATGCTGTGCCATTGCACGATACTAAAAACTTTTTCGCATTATTACAGGCGTATGTTCGAGGACAATTTGATACTGCAGAGAACGTTGTTGATCGTGCTGCCGATGCTATGCGTCGTGCGTATTTACATTACGATGAAATCTCAGAGATGCGTGAGGTTCCTGTACCTATACCTATAGATCCGAATGATATTAAGCACTTACATGATGTTCTCGATTGGGCTGCGACTGCAGTGCTTGTGCTTGCATACAAACCGCGTTATGGTAGGCGGCAAGCTTTTTGTTTTGGTGAGACTTTATCTCAAATGGGGCATACAAATATACTAGAATTAGCAGAGCAGAGTATCGGTTTCAGTGTAATTAGTGACGAAGGGATTGATGGCATGAGAGAACAATGGTTAGAAATATTCAGAGCAGCTGGAAAATTTCATAAAGGTCATTGGGATGATGATAAGTGTGCACATCCTTTGAAGGAGCGGTATTATGTGGATGGTTTCGATAAACTTGGTGCAGTTGGTCATGCTCGTTCGTCTTTGTTTCTTATGGAATATACTGTAGCAGCTGCCTTTAATCATATTCTTAGTCATGCGCCCGCAGAAGCAGCAGCACCTTATGTTAGACAATATACTAGATGGATGGAAATGTCAGGCAAAGGCAGTGCAAGGCAGTTCTCTAACTGTCTTGTACAATTGTCAGAACTATTGCATCGAGTAGAGTGTCTTATATATGAGTTTGCCAATGATAACGGTATAGTGTATGAACTTAAAATGGGTAGGTAAATTATTATATGCATGTTGAAGTTAGTCGTTCTGCTGAAGGTTTTAACAAACTGAAGAATTCTTGGGAAATTCTGGTTGAAAAGAGTGTCGTTTCAACACCGTTTCAGACTGTCGAATTTCAAAATGAGTGGTGGAATAATTTTGGCAATGGTGAATTACGGTTGATATGTGTGTATGATGGGGACAATCTTTTGGGTTTAGCTAGTATGTATATTGACCAAAAGAATGTACTGCGTTGGGTTGGTGGTGAGGATATTGCTGATTATCATGATGTGATTGCAAGTGAATGCAACGCAGAAGTTGTTAGAAAATTGGTTTTTGATTGGTTATCTGGATCACAAGCAGATGACTGGCATAGTGCTGATTTGGTGAATATACCACAATGGAGTGGTAGTGTATCCCATTGGAGAGAATTGGCTTTGGCCCAAGATTGGGAAGTTGATTCAAGAATTGAAACAGTCTGTCCACAATTAGCACTTCCTGACAACTTTGAAACATATCTTGGTGGTCTAGGAGGTAAACAACGCCGTGAGATCAGAAGAAAGTTGCGGCGGGCTGACGCTGAAGGCGCTAGCGCTGTATTTGTAGAAGATCCTAGTGATCAATATCTTGAAATACAAGAGTTCATCGAACTGATGGAATCAAGCGGTAGGGATAAAGCTGACTTTCTTAATTCCGGTATGAGAGAAGCTTTTGTTAATATACTGAAAGTAATGCAAGATTGTGACCTTCTTCGATTGTGTTTTCTGAGATTGGAGGATCACAACTTGGCATCTTATGCATATTTCAGTATGGGTAATACTCTCTATCTGTACAATTCAGGTTATGACATTGGTCAGTATGCTGCATTGTCACCCGGATGGGTGTTGTTAGCTAAGTTGTTCGACCATGCAATCCAAAATGGACACAAGCGATTTGATTTTATGCGCGGTGATGAAGACTACAAATATAGATTTGGCGGTGAAGACGTTTCATTAATGCGTTTGCTAATAAACCGTTGATTATGATGATTGTAGTAAATGACTTGCAACTCTACGACCTAACTCTATTGCAAAATTAGTGCCTCGGTCCCAAGGATATACTTGGCTCATACTAGCTAACCACAAACCTTTTATCGGTGTTTGCAGTTCTGGTATTTTGTTTGACAAATTGATAGATGGTACCGGCTGTGCATATGGACTTCGGAACACCCAAGATTGATTTATCCAGCTCTCATCAAAATTTTGATTAAAACGAGTGAGCGCCGGTAAGTACTGGCGCGTTATCTCTTCGGATGTCATAAGAAAATTTTGATGATTAGTTTCTAGATATTGACCACAATATATAATATGCTCGCCCCCAAAACAAGATGGCGGAACAAAATTGGTGTGTTCCACTAGTGCTAGAAACGGAAATCCTGCATTAGCAGGTAAGTTAAACCAATAGTGGTTGGTTAAGCGCTTTTTTAAAGCCAGAACTAAAACTATTGCCCCAATACTTTGTAGGTTGTTTATTTTAGAAGCATACTGTGTTGGAATGCTTGGTGTAATTTGCAACAATTGCTTTGGTGAGCACGTTGCTATGCAGTGATCAAAGATAAATTCTTCATCGTTTACCTGTATCTGTAGTTTAGAATCGGTTGAGGGGGTAATACCTCTTACTGTTTGGTTGAGTTGTATTTTGCCACCTTGTTGATTGACTTTGTCTGCAAGCAGATTCAGAAACATTTGGAACCCGCCTTGGAACGTACCTAATTGTGCAGTACGTGTATGTATACGTGCCCACAACCAAGACATAGGTATGTCATCTGAATAGGATCCAAACTTTGCTTTGAGTAGTGGTTCCCACATAGTTCTATATACGTCTGTGCCTGCCCAACGTTTCATCCAGTCAGCAGCGCTAATCTTCTCTAAACTATGCCAGTCTTGTGTAAATCGTAGGTAGAGTGTATTTATTCCAAACCGAAGCTTGTTCATGCCCCATCCCAAACCTGGAAACAGTAGTGCAGACATAGGTGAATCTAGTGGATAAAAGTCACCTTTATGGTACATCATTGTGTCCGGTCGTCGAAAAATTATTTGCTGATCACAGTTGAGTTCCTTAGCAAGCCTAAGAACATGTTGGTCTGAAGCAAACCAATGATGATAGAAGCGTTCTAAAGTCCATTCCCATGAGTCGACCTTAAATCCAGATGCTAGGCCACCGATTTCTCCAGCGCCATCAAAAAGCACCACCTTATGTCCTGCTTTAGTAAGGTCATAGGCTGCCGAAAGTCCGGCCATACCCGAACCGATAATTGCAATACGCATTTTTAGTAATATGTAAGAGGTGTTTAATGAAAGACAATAATTTAACCGAAATAACCGTTAAATCATTGTCTCTCAAACTTTTTTCTTAAATCGTATATGGATTACCAACTAACATTCAGTTTATTTACCATGGCGCAATTTTTGGTCAAACCATTGCTGGACTCGGTAACATCTGGCTAAGCAATCGTTCTAATGCCATGGTGTGGCTACATACTTTTCGGACGGCAAAAAATTCACAGTCACAATTTAGTGTTCCATGGTCACAGGTGACTATGTGGTCATTATTATCCCCATCGAACTTTATAGTGAAATCGTCAAAGCTAAATCTTTCAGGCTCCTCGGCATATCTTTTAGACTTCTCGATTTTACCGATCATTCCATAATCCATGACTCCTCCTATGGGTTTGAGAATCAAAAACACACGTGCAAAACCAAGCTTTTGCACGTGTGTTTTTATGATTTAGGTAATCGTAGACACATCTATTATTTGATAGATTGTCTTTCATTTTGACACCATCTCTTTCATGCTTCGTAGTATATATCTACAGGCATAATTAGTCAATATATGGTCAATCTAGTCAGTCAAAATCATCAGCAATAGCAATCCAACCTTGTTGTTTATAGTACAGGTATGCTGCAATTTCACGTACAACATTTTGGCTTCGATCTAGGTCAGTCTTGTTAGGAAATAATGACCATTTTATCCTGAGAGCCGGAGTGGTTGTATGAAATGCTTCAGATGGTATTGCGTAAAGGTCTTGCGTTTGGAAAGTGGCTAGTGCTCGTTTCATATGGGTATGTGAAGTTACTAATATAAAGCTTCTCATATCTAGACGGGTCATTAGCATAGCAATATTTATAGCTTGCTCATAAGTGTTGTTAGAGTTTTGTTCCATCAACAACAAGTTGTCTTGCACGCCTAATTCTAACAACTCTTTTCGCATAATCTCACTTTCGGAGATTGATAATGCGAGCGAATCACCGATTCCCCCTGAAAGAATAATGGGAACTTCAGGTAATTTTTTGTGCAGACGGTAAGCTTCTAAGACGCGGTATGCTGTGTGAGTTGATGCTATGTTAATAGTATTTGCATTGTTACCTAATGTGTGTCCTCCACCACTGAGTACAACTATTGCATCGGCATCTATCGTTTCTATATTGGCAGTTATAGAAGTGACATCTCGGTTTAATAATGATTCTAGATATGTGGCTCCAAGGTGTGTACTCATAAGCCAATAAGTACACAAAGTGGATGTTAGCCAAATACGCTTCGCTGCACGTAATTTGGGGCCAGTATAAAGTAATACCACCCCTATCAGAATTAATATCAATAAAAAAGGTAGTGATCCGGGAAGCAGTAAGTCGTACATTTCGATTGCACCAATAAAAGATACTAATATTTTACGATAATTATGTTGTTAACTAAGGTTTTGTGTCTAGGTGACGCCAAAGGTACCAACTAGCAGCTGTGCGGAAAGGTTTCCAAGGTTCGGCGATTTGCAATATAGTTTTGTGTTCAGGTAGATGACTTAAGTTACACAACTTCTGTATTCCTTTTCTGATCCCTAAATCGCTGGTGGGTAGAATGTCTGGATAGTTAAGGGCAAACATTAGAAATATACTTGCTGTCCACGGTCCAATACCTTTAACTTTAGTTAGCATATCTGTAATTTCAGCAGCGCTCATGTAGTTGAATCTATGAGGGCGAACATGACCATGAATATATTGGTCGGAAATCTCATGTATAGTTGTTGCTTTCTGTCTAGATAACCCTGCCGTTTGTAGTTTCTCTATAGATAGTTGCCGTACTTTTTTTGGTGTTGGAAAGTGACGGGTTGGAAATAAATCAATAAACCTTTTGTATATTATAGAAGCTACTTTTCCAGATAATTGCTGGTATATGACTGTATGTACCAATGATTTAAATGAGTTGCGTGTACGATGAAGGTTTGGCGGACCATGAATATCAATTAGGCTAATGAATCGGGGGTCGACCTTGCGTAGGTGATGGATGGCCTCTAAGGGATTCATATAGGTGTTAGGCATATGGTGAATTGATTTTATTGTTTGTTGGAAACAAAAAATAGTGGTAGTTATATATATATATATGATATTTATCGATTATAGCATTTTGCTATTACATCACAATTAGAATACATCTGGGTGGTACAATTTGTTGCATGGGAACATTATGTCAAGCCATAGATGTGGGTACAATTGACTATGCAGATGCGCGCATTTTGCAATCTGCGCTAGCTGCAGAGCTAGCAGCTGGTATACGTTCTGACTGTATACTTTTGTTGCAACATCCTCACACTTACACTTTGGGTAGTTCAGCAAACTATGAGGATTTAATCTACACTGATGATCAATTAATCCATTATGACATTGTAGTTTGTGAAACTGACCGTGGTGGTGGCATTACTTATCATGGCCCGGGACAGTTGATTGGATATCCTATATTGGATTTAGGCAGTGTTAACGTGGACGATTCACATACATTTCCGTCAGATTATATAAGCTATATTCGCAAACTAGAGGTCATGCTAATTAATGTACTAGGTTATTTTGGTATCAAATCTACACAGGTCCCTGGGTTGACTGGAGTGTGGGTGGAATCCGGTGCTTCATCAACAGGACAGCTTACTCCATGTAAGGCCAATGACCTGCCTCGTAAGATAGGGTCGATCGGTATTAGAGTGGACAAGAACGGGATTAGTCAACATGGGTTTGCTATTAATATTGATATTCAGGAACCTTATTTTAAGGGCATTGTGCCATGTGGTCTCGAAGGTTATGGAACCATCTCTATGTCTGAGGTATTATCAGATGTACCAACGATACAAGATGTGCAGAGTATTGTCATTCGTGAATTTGGAAGGATGTTTGATAAGGAAATGGTGTCATCCGATAGATTGTTAGTTGACTCATGTGTATATAGGAATTAATAATGACAACAGATTTGTTACATCTCGAACCGGGAACTAAAAAGATAGGTAGGCGACCACCTTGGATAAAAGTTAGAGCACCTGGAGGTGAAAACTACAAAAGATTGATTGGTTTGATGCGTTCAAACCAATTACATACGGTATGTGAAGAGGCTCAGTGCCCTAATATTGGGGAGTGTTGGGGTTCCGGAACGGCAACTTTTATGATGATGGGAAATGTATGTACGCGGTCTTGTGGATTTTGCGATGTTATGACTGGTAGACCGGGGCTGTTAGATTGGGATGAGCCGCGTCGTATTGCTGCAGCAGTTAAACAAATGAATCTGGAACATGCCGTTGTTACCAGTGTAAATAGGGACGAGCGTGATGATGGGGGCGCACCTTTGTTTGCCATGGTTATACGTGAAATACGTTTACAGCATCCTGGTTGTTCAGTAGAGGTTCTAATACCTGATTTCAAAGGGTCTATTTCAGCGTTGCAGACAGTTATGCAGGCTCGTCCAGAGATACTCAATCATAACGTGGAGACCGTACCGAGGTTATTTAAGAAAGTACAGCCACAAGATAATTTCGAATGGGCCAAAATGGTATTATGTAATGCTCGCGCGATAGACGCAGATGTCCTTACTAAAAGCGGCATAATGGTAGGGTTAGGTGAGTCAATGGAAGAAATCAAGAATACCATTGCTGATATTCACAGCTGGGGGGTCAACATTCTTACCGTAGGTCAGTATTTACAACCTTCTCGGAAACACTTGCCAATTGAACGTTACTATACAATGGATGAATTTGATGAAATTAGGTCATATGCTGAAGAAGATTTAGGGTTTGATTGGGTCGAGTGTGCTCCTTTGGTCAGATCAAGTTATCATGCAGAGCGTCAGGTGCGCATATTAAGCAAATTGTATAAGCAGCTATATAAAAAAGAAGTAAATTAGGGTTTTTTTATTCAAACCCAACTTCAGATTGGTCACCTATATTAAACGTACTGGATTTTCCTTTCACTGTGGCATAGCGACCAATCAAGGATTGTGTCAGTACAGTGTCTTCAATCTGCGCACCCTGCTCGATAATTGAATCTTTTATAATTGAAGATGTAATAATACAATCTGCACCTATTGTGGCATGTGGTCCAATTACTGAGTTGGTTATTTTCGCATCAACATGAATGTTTACGGGTGGTACTATTACAAATCCTTCAACCTGCACTTGCGGACTGTTATCATGTCCATGCTCAAGAAGATATTTGTTCGTTTCTAGTAGACTTTCTGGTTTACCACAATCTTTCCAAATTTCCACTTCTTTCGCTTGCATTTTTAAACCTTGGTCTAACAATATCTGCATAGCATCTGCTAAATAGTACTCTCCCTTAGTTTGCGTATCGTTATTGATTTGTTGTTCAATTGCACTCATGAGCATCTGGCTGTCTCTAAGATAATAAAACCCTACAACAGCTAAATTGTTATTCATTGACTCAGGTTTTTCAATTATTTGTGTTACATATCCATCAGAATTCTTAACTACCACACCGAAACGTCTTGGGTCCGGCACCTGTTTTACCCAGGCAATTGCTTCATCTGTTGCAGTATTGATTGTGGCCAGGTCTGTTTCTACGATAGTGTCAGCGAAACCTATCAGCACGGGTCCATTCACGAAATCTTTTGCTAGAAGAATAGCTGGAGACTGTCCATCAAGTTGTTGTTGCTCCAAAAATCGTACGTTCGTATTAGGGTATGTTTTGCTAATGTGTTCTTGTATTTGATCACCCATGTAGCCGGTAACAAAAATAAACTCCTCCACTTCCATGTCTTTGAACATATTAAGTACATGACCAATGACAGGTGTTCCGGCAACGTTCATTAATGGTTTAGGTCTGCTAAATGTGTGAGGTCTTAATCTACTACCGAAACCAGCTAAAGGGATAATAATTTTCATATTAATACTCCAATCGAGGAATGTGTTTATGCCAATCTGTAGCTTGCTGATATATGTGGGCAATGGTTAACAATTGTTCCTCGCCACATGCGGGACCAAGCAACTGCGCTCCTATAGGGAGACCATTTTGGTCGAATCCACAGGGTAGTGATATTCCTGGTATTCCAGCCAAATTTCCCGACAATGTAAATATATCAGAGAGATACATTTGTAATGGGTCTTCAATCTTTTCTCCTATTTTAAATGCTGTTGTGGGTGTGACTGGACCAACAATTACGTCCACTTTTGAGAAAGCTTGTGCAAAGTCCTTTTGGACTAATCTACGTACTTTCTGTGCATGCAAATAATAATCCTCATAATAACCTGCAGTAAGTGCATAAGTACCTAACATGATACGTCGTTTGACCTCTTCACCAAAACCCTTGCTTCTTGTATCAATGTAAGTTTCCCATAAATTTTTGCCAGTTTGACGCCGTCCAAATCGTATGCCATCGTAGCGAGCTAAATTGGCAGATGCCTCGGCATTTGCTATTAGGTAGTATGCTTCTAGGGCATGTTTAGTGTGTGGCAATTGCACGGGTACTATTTCTGCACCTAGATGTTTGAGTGTTTTAATTGTGTCTTGCACTGATTTTTCTACTTCAGGTTGTAAGGAACCCATTGTGTTTTCTTCCTCAATGCCCACACGGATACCTATTAGATTGTCTGTTTTTGCTAGCACCTCTAGATAGTTGGGCGGCTTCTTTTGAAGCGTGGTTGAGTCCTTGAGGTCTTGGCCTGAAATAACTTGCAGCAACAAAGCTGCGTCCTTCACAGTTCTAGTTAGTGTACCGATTTGATCAAGAGATGAGCCAAATGCTATTAGACCATATCGAGATACACGTCCATAAGTGGGTTTGAGTCCAACGACCCCACACATTGCTGCTGGCTGTCTAACGCTGCCGCCTGTATCTGTACCTAGTGCACCATAAGTCATTCCGGCAGACACGGCAGCTGCACTTCCCCCGGATGAACCTCCGGGAACACGAGTGATATCCCATGGATTGTGTGTTGGTCCAAATGCTGAGTTTTCGGTAGAGGAACCCATTGCGAACTCATCAGTGTTTGTTTTCCCCAAAAAAATTGCACCAGCATCTCTTAAACGTTCACTAGCGGTTGAGTCATAAGGCGGCACAAATTCTTCTAGCATTTTTGAGCCGGCAGTAGCAACAATATTAGAAACACAGATAACATCTTTTATAGCCAAGGGGACACCATTTAATGGTGATGGTTTTTTATTAGACTTTCCATTTATCCAGTTCTGCCAAGTAATGTCAGCATTGGTTGCTTGCTGCATAGCTAAGTCAGAGCTTATAGTTACAAATGCGTTTAATTTCGACTCGGATGAATTAATTTGAGTGAGACATGCTTCAGTTAGTTCAACACTAGTTATATCACCAGTACTAAGCAAATCAGATACCATGGCTAAGGATTGGAAAGCTAAGTCCATAGCATACATTCTCTGGCAGATTTGTTGTATATCACTGTATCAATCTTTACCTAGTATAGGTGGTACACTGAAATAGCCATTATTAACTTCAGTAGCGTTGTTGAGTAGTTGGTCAAGAGAAAGAGATTCTTGGGCTACATCCGGTCTCAATACTGTGTTCGAGACTAGCATATTGTCAGTTGGACGGACATTAGATACATCTACTTTGTTAATCTGATGCATGTAGTTCAATATCTCGGAGAGGTCCTTGCTGAATGACTTTATCTCATCTTTTGTCAAATGCAGGCGTGCAAGTTGTGCTATCCGCACTACTTCATTAGTTGATATAGTTGATGCCATAGGTTTTTAAAATCCTCAATTATAGCTATTGGAGTAGTCAGAGTTGTAATTATTCTACCATCTATTTTGTTGCAACATAATCTTCTAATGTTAAGATCTATTTACAAAATAATCTATTTCTTCAAGAGTAGGTAGACCATCTCTTGCGCCGGCTTTTGTGCATGAAAGAGATGCTGCCGCTGATCCATATATACAAGCTTTTTTTACAGACCAACCTAGTGCAATATGGGTATACAAAAAGGTGGCATGATATGCGTCTCCTGCTCCTATAGAGTCCACTACATCTATAGGAAACGCATTTATTTCGATGGTTTGTTTTTGCGTTGCTACTACTGAACCGTCCGAACCTTGAGTAATAAGCAAAGTCATTTCGGGGTGTTTGTGCAAAACTTCAGAGATTGCTGTAGACAGGTCAGAATAATTTCCCCACATAAGAAAATTTTCTTCGTCTGCAAATAGATAGTCTGACAAATCAAGCATTTTGTTGATGTTTCTGGCATGCTCTGGGATGTTTATGCGTTCAGGGGCCATTTGTAGATCATATGCTACTGGAATACCTAATGCCTTTGCTCGACCAGATACGTCAATAGCGGTGTTTGCTGGATCCATGTCAGTGAAGAATACCCTAGCAGATTTCAGAAGATCATCTGGAATCTCGGAAGATTTGATCTGTAAATCTGCCGGTAAAGTTATTACTAGGCCGGCTCGTTTTAAATCAGAAGTTACCATGAGTACAGTTAGTTGTGACAAAGTGTTGTCTCTTCTCAAGAGATATTCAACATTGACTCCTGCTACCCTTAGTTGGTCTATCATTCTATCCCCGATACTATCACTTCCAGTTGCAGCTAGTAATGCTACTTGTCCTCCCAGTTGAGCTACGGCATGAGCTAGGTTGCCACTCATGCCGCCACCGGTCCACAATTGTTTGTCCGTGTGAATTCCATCACTAGCTCCTGGATATCTATCAACCCAGGACAGTAATTCGAGAGTAGTACATCCTAATGCAACTAAGTCAAACTCTTGTGATGCTGACATAATTTATTGTCTTTCTAACATTAACGATCAAACCAGCCTTCTAGCATGCTTGTGTAAATAATTTTTTGCAAAAAGTCCATTGGACCCCGCTCTGGTGGTCTATCAGGGTTACGATTCTTTGCTATTGCAGTAAAGTATGCAAACAGTTGTAGGGGAATCCAAGCAACCAGAGGTCCAAACATTTCACTATGTTCAGGCACGGTGTAATATTTAGCTTCCAAGTCTGTCCACAATTCTTTATCTTGTGCAGTACCAATGACGATGATTTGGCCATGATTGGTTTTGACGTGTTGACTTACTAGTCTATCGCGCTCTCCGATATCTCCGGGTCGCGTTATAACGAATACAGGGTCATCGTCACTTAATGATAGAGCATGAAGATGAGCATATTCCTCCAGATTAGTGGATTCAGCACGACTCTGACTGGTCTCTTTCATTTTAGCGGCTGCCAGTTGTGCTGTTGGCCAGTTGGGTCCCGATCCAATGAAAGTGTAGATAGGCGCCGTAATCAGATTTTCAGCTAGTTCTTTCATTTGAGACTCTAGTTTGAGTGATTCAGCAATTGCATTGGGTATATCAGAATAAAGTTCCTGTCGCAGCATAGCAATGTGCTGATCGGAATAAGTTTTTCGAGCTTCAGCCATATGTAATGCTAGTGCATATAGGTTCGCCAGTGCAGTGGTGGTTTGCTTGGTTGGAAACGAATCGGACCATCCGGCTTGCGTGTGAATCACCTCATCAGTTTCATCGGTTATTGGACTTGGATTAAGGTTAGTTAGCGAGAATCTTGGAGCCCCTTTTTGTGCCGCTAGGCGAGCTGCATCAATTACCTTAACGGTTTTACCGGATGATGATATCAGAATTACTAATGTGCGTTCATTTATTAAGTTGTGGCGATAACTGACAAACTCTGCTGCTTCTATTGACTCAGATGGTAATTGTGCCCATTTTTCAAATGCGTATGTGGCTCCGATACCGAGCATGTAAGGGTCTCCACATCCAACCATGATTACACGGTCAATTATTTGTGAGTAACGTTCAGCGATATCTTTGAGATTCTCGTCTGCATGCATTAAGCTCTCGGAAATCTTGTGCGGTTGCTCACGTATTTCTTTGATGAATTGGTATTCATTGTTCATTAATTGTTGTTCCTTATCTATATTTGGAATGAGTGTACAATGTCATCATGTAATTGGCAAAATTTTACGTACAAAATCCTGGCAAATTCACACCTAAGATATTCGATGCGCTAGTTTGACCTCAATCTTATTTCTCCACTGTAAATGTTGACATGTTCTCCGGTGAGTAGTTGTAAGAGTAGAGCTCCGTTTGGTTCTATACCTAAAGCTATACCTTCAATTGGGTTTTGGTCGGAATCAATAACTTCTATGTGTTGATTTTTCCAGAGCATACGCTTCTGCCACTCCTTTCTGATAGAGTTTTTTTCCAATTTGTTGTATAGCAATCCCACATTGTGCACCAATCGCTGTAGAAGATTTACCCGATCAACTTTATGTCCTATTATGTCTGCTAAGCATGATGTATCGTAATAAGGGTTCGTAACTTTCAGAGGTGCAGAATTTACATTGACGCCTATACCCAATATTAGCCACTCAGGTAAGTTTTTGGTATAACTTGTTTCTACTAATATCCCAGCAATTTTTTTCTGTTCAATCCAGACGTCATTAGGCCATTTAAGTTGAGGGGACGTATTGCATAACTGTTCAATTGCGTATGCGGTTGCTAGACTGCCAAGCATTGGCATTTGGCTAATCTGAGGGTTTGACAGTCTAGATTTAAGTATGAAGCTGACAGCTAGGCCACTACCTTTAGGCGTTGACCAATGGCGATTAAAACGACCCCGTCCTGCTGTTTGTTCATCGGCTACTATTAGTGTGCCTTCTGGAGATCCACTTGTTGCCAGGATTTTAGCCTCGATGTTTGTCGAGCCAATTGTATTGTAGTAATACAGTGGACGACCGAAGTGTTCATCGACTAGCGATTCAGAAATGGTTGTGTATGAAAAAGTGTCTCTATAGTTCATATCTATATTCTAAAGGTCTATTTGTGCACGTCAAATGGTTTGAAACTGGTAGAATGTTAAATAATGAAGACATTGTGGGCACCTTGGCGTATGGACTATCTTCGTGGGGATGTTGATCCAGTGACAGGATGTTTATTTTGTATAAACATTGATAAGGCGCCATCTGTAGAAAATTTAATTATCTATAAAGGCGATCATACTTTCGTGATGCTAAATAAGTATCCCTATAGTAATGGACATTTGTTAATTGCTCCTATAGCACATTTGTCATCTATAGATGAGTTGTCAGAGGCTGCTGTTACAGAATTAGCTGTTATAACTCAGGTGTGTGTGAAAACATTACGATGTGAATATAATCCTGATGGGTTTAATATTGGTGTCAATATGGGTTCAGCAGCTGGCGCAGGAGTTCCAGATCATGTGCATACGCATGTCTTACCTAGGTGGTCTGGCGACACCAATTTTATGACCAGCATTGCTGAGACGCGTGTATTACCTGAGGAAATTGGCGTAACATACATAAAGCTCCAAAAAACATTCGTTCAGATTGTGGGCAAAAGACAAATGTCCAATTAATAGAAAAGGGGTTATATTTGATATTTGGTCTCGAGCAACTTTCTAAGTTCATCGTTGGTACTGCCTAATGCTGCATTTTTAGCCAGATAATGTGCTGCGTCCATTTCTGGTATGGGCTTATTGGAGCTACATAGGTGCCAATTTATGTCTAGTCTGTCAATATCTAGCGAGATGGGTTTCCACATATCCAGGTTTTTTACAGTATCACCTGATTTTGTTTTCCAGTCTTGTGTTCTCCAATTAGATAACCAGTTACTAGCTCCTTGATGCACATACTTTGATGTAGTGTAGATATCTAGGGGTTTGGCAATTGGTGCTGACTTCATCGCTTGTGCTGCGGAGAAGAGTTGCATTCTATTGGCTGTAGTTATTTTCTCTTGTCCTGAAAGTACTTTTACTGCTTGGTTTTGAAGCAATAATACTGTCCACCCCCCTGGACCTGTAGTCCCTATACAAGAAGCACCGGTAAATGCACGAATTGAATCACGCACGTTGTTTTGGTTAATACTCGATATAGATTTTCGTGCTAAGGTATCAACCTCTTCATTTAGAGGGTTTCCCGAGTGTCCTTTCACCCACTTCCAAACTACTTCATGTTGTTTCATTACACTGACTAGTTCTAGCCAAAGATCCTGATTTGCGACTGGTCGCTTCTTGCTTGTACGCCAGCCTCGTGCTTGCCACATAGTCATCCATTTAGTAATTCCTTTTTGGATGTATTCTGAATCAGTGTATAGTTCAACCACAGAGGATGATTTAAGGTAACGTAAAGCCTCTATGGTTGCTTGAAGTTCCATACGGTTATTGGTGGTCTTTTCTACATTACCGTAAATTTCTTTTCTGTGTGTACCAAACAGGAGTATTGCCGCCCATCCTCCTGGTCCGGGATTTGGATCACAGGCACCATCAGTATATATTGTTACTATCCTGTTTGTACTATTAGAAGCTGACATTAGGTTGTATTGTTTAGTTTGTTCCTATAAAAGTAGTTACATAACACAATTTACTTCTTGTTAGTATTACTTATGAACCCCACTGATTTTTCCGTGCTCGAGACCATTACTACACTTAGTGTGTTGCCATTAGTAATTTCTTGAATATCATATATTTTGACTAAATCAGCATAGCTTGCATCTTTGGGGCTAAGTTTGGCAAGCAAGTTTGGAGAATCGCTAAACATTGATTCATCAAAGTAAGCTTCATCTTGTGTTAGATTAATCGCTAGTGGATATATGTTAGCTTCAACCAGATCTTGAAAAAAATGAGTTCCATATGATGGTTCACTTGTCTTGCGTCCACTGTCTGGTACCAGCTCAATTAGCATCTTAGTGTTGTGCACATCTGCATAAGTCACCTTGACCCCTAAGTCTGGGTTGCTGCTCCCCCATCGGTGTGGTCCGATTAGCACAAATCTCTCTTCTCGCAGTGTGTGGTTGAGTCGTCCGATTATTCTAGCGACTTGAGTTTTTCGGGTGGGATCTGTAATGGAGTCGTATGCGCTGATTGGTACAATTACTACAAATCTTATTTTGTCTACCTGTGCATCTTGGACCATGCCGTGAGATTTGAATACGATTTGTGTTTTATGTAGGTCGGCCGGTATTGTTACAGGTGAATTTTCGGTACGAAGACTTTGTGGTCTGCATTGCACTAGACAGATTGATGCTATTGGTTTATTTTCCTTATATTCAATTTTGGTGGTGAACTCAATATCTACTGCTGCATTATAGTGTCTAGATAGATACTGTAGCATTCTCTTGATTTGCGAAACAAAATTGGTTTGTTCTAACAGCTGGTCAAAGGTCAACACCAGTGTTTTAGAATCAATGTTTGGACTTATTGTGATTAGTTTGCTGAGATAATCATCGGCGATTTGCATAGCTACAAGCCTTAACCATTTAAGTTTCCCATGTAGTATTTTTGTTATTGATTGAGTTTCGAAACTATTAGTCTTCAAATTAATAACATCAATTTTTTTCTGTGAGTAATGTTGTATAGCGTTAGCTCCCGACTCCGGGCGAATGTTGGGGTGACTTAATGCGATCATTCGTGCATAGTCCGTTGTTTGGTTCACTGCGCGAGTCCCAAGACCACACACCATACGAACTAATCCATCGTCTGGATTAATGCGAGGTGTCCACCGGTATTGGTTCTGGCTAAAAGCAACTCCAGCAATTGGCGGATAATACCAATTACCATGTATGTCACCCTCCACTACTTGGATTAGTATTGCCATACGTTCGTCGTAATCTAATAATCCCATTTTCTTTCGATAGAGCAGCGCATCTGGACTATAAACACTCGCATATATTTTGGATATCGCTTTAGACAGTGAATCTAAGTTTTCCGAGGCGTTTGCTTGGTTTGCGCAAAAATAGCTGTGATATTTTCCTGCAAAGGAGGTTCCATAAGAGTCTTCTAATAGGCTGGATGACCTTACTATTATGGGTTGTCCTTTGTGGCGTTGTAGTAGATCTTGTAGTTCTTGAGTAATGTCATTTGGGAACGAACCAGCATTAAACCTATCTTTAATTGTAGGATACAGTTCTCTAATCTCATCTGCCGATCTATATTTTTGGTTCATAACCCACGTGAGTTCATTTGTGTCTTTGAATTGATCAAATACATCTGTAGCAACAAAATACGACTGAGGTGTACTGATCTCGCTAGCAAGTTGGTTGTCGCCTTGCATCATAATTTTTGCTAGCTCAATACCTGCTGCTTTGCCACCTATTTTTCCTGTGCCAATCCGTCGGTCAAGTATGTTGAACAGGTCTTGAATTGTGAACCATTTCCTAGCGGTACCTACAAACTCCAGTCTATCACTGACTACTGTCTTGATGGCTACTACTATTATTTCTGCCAAGTGGTGAGAAAATATCTGTTGATCGTCAGGGTTTAGAGACTCTATTTGTTTGCCATGATCCATTAATAGGTCTAAAGGAGCCATTTCGGGGTTATATGTTATGTCGCTTACTGTGCTTTTATTACCAGCACGGTTCTTAACAAGTGTATTAACGATGTTATCGAACAAATACATTGGTAGATTGTAAGCAAAGTAAAACTCAGTAAGATAATCGCGTACATGACTTGTGCGTATTTTCCATATCTCAGCTGGCTCTTTCGTTAGGGATTTGTTCTGACCGTCTAATTCTTGGGATTCGATAGATCTCTGACGCACCTCATTATCCATCTGCTCAGGAGTTATGATTCCGCGACGAAATATTTCATCCAGCATTTTTCTCCGGATTTCTTTGCCTAGAATGGGATATTGTCTAATTCGTAATTGCAGACGAACTATCTTCGGTAAGCTAGTTAGGTCAAGTGTCATGTTGATTCTAACGGATCTACGTTGACGATTCTGCTAAATTTTCTTTTAACCATGCAATATTTTGTACTGGTGTTGGATCAATGCCATATGCTATTGATAAATAGAGACTTACATAATCTCCGTAATGTACCATGGACAACATTTGTGCCATACGAGATTTACCTTGGGCAGTAATGCAGTCTGTGTTGTATCCAGACCCTAAGAAGAGTTGGCGAGTAAGGTCAATGCGAATTTGGTTGCGTGGGTGTGCAGCGGGTGAATTCATAAACAATACAAATGTTTTGTCAATAAATGACTCGGGCTGTTCAATACCGACTACTGAGTTATGGTTCATTTCTGGCAATTCTTCATATTGGGCCCATGCCTTGCTGTTTTCGGCGATTTGTCCACGCCATCGGCGTGCCACAGGTGTCAGAGGTTCAGGTGCAAACACTAAAATTATTCTTTCAAGCATCTGACCAGCAAGACGTTTTGCAGGGTTAGTTGCTAAGGATGACTGTGCACCTAACTGACTATTCTGATCAGTCAGAATGTTTTGTGTTTCTGCTATGTCGACACTAAAATCTCGTGCTAAACCTAGACGATGTAACAATACTAGTGGAAGGATGAGTGAGTAACCCAGTGCTGCTCGTGGCTGACTTTTATAATCATAAACCCATGACAACCCATTGTTTTTCTGAGTTAATGTGGATATTTGTCCGCCGGTGGAAATACTAACAACTTGAGCGTTCTGTTTTTGTGCTGATTCAAGAGCAGTAAGGGTTTCCTCAGTGTTGCCCGAATAAGATAAGGCTATTACGAGACTGTTTGGGCCTACAAAGTATGGTATTTCGTAATCTCGGTTAGATATTATTGGCACTTTACATTCGGGTCCTACAAGTGTTTGTAGTAGTGAACCTCCTATAGCTGAACCTCCCATTCCTAGTATCACTATATTGGAAATATTACTAACCTCTGGCAATGGTAATTTCATTCCATGATTCCATGCTTGTGTGATCTGGCTGGGAAGAGAGACAATATGTCCGAGCATATTGTCAGAGTCTAAGCTTTCAATTTGTGTTACATCTAACATTAGTAGTGCCTCCGATAATTTGACAAACAATCTATACGGTTGAAAATCTGTAGACGTATGTTAGATTAGTTATCTTATAACAAGTTATGCGTCTTTATTATGTATACTGTTTAACTTTTCTGTTTTTGATATTTGTTGTTTTAATTTGCTAAAACGATTGAAGAGGTAGATGCAATAACCAGCACTTATAATTGTCAGTATTGTAAAACCTAGTAACAGATAATTAGAAGTATCCACCTGTGAATTTTCAAGTAACATCTGTATCTCCTTTAATCATTGTACATTTGATGCTGTAGCTTGGACATATATTCGAACAATGATTGGATTCTGACTCTATGCCATAGAATAGTAAAATACAATACTGTAAATGTTGATACAGTGAACAGCAATGTTGTGGTCATTCTTGCAGTCATGTCAAATTGGCCTTCAGCGTCTGGATCGGCACTTCCAATTACTACTGGGTGAATTGTGCGCCAGATGCGTATTGCCATAAATGTTAGTGGTACGCTGATAAAGGCAACTATTCCATATACAGCAGTGATGTGTCGTCTACGATCATGGTCTTCTAGTCCTGCATGTAGAAATAGGTACGCAATATATAAAAGCCACATTATTGTAGCAGTGGTCAATCGTGGGTCCCAAGTCCACCAAGTATTCCAGACAGGTCTTGCCCATACAGATCCGCTGACGATATTCATCGTGGTAAATATCACCCCAATTTCTGCTGAAGAAATAGCAATGTGATCGTGCCTTTCATTTTGGGTTGCTAAGAACATGATACTAGTTATTAGAGTGACTAGAAAGGCTAATGCAGCTATCCATCCAGAAGATACATGATAATAGAAAATACGTTGGATTTCACCCATGATTACTTCCCTAGGTGCATAAATTAGCACCATATACATTGAAAGGACAATTAGAATTAACGAACTAACTGTCATAAGTTTTAGCCGCGGATTTGATCTTAGCATATCAGTCTTATTACTCCTGGATTAGGTACTCAAATGTCATAATTGCTACTCCAATGAATATTATATCGTAAACTATTACTAGATTGAATGCATTGGAGAACTGTCCCCAATTAGCTCCAGATAGGATTGCATTACTACATTGAACAGACGCTATTATTATTGGCATTGATACAGGAAACAGTAGTATTGGTAACATGATTTCGCGTACTTGAGTTCTTATTGCTATGGATGTTAATAGGGTGCCTACTAAAGTGTATCCGAATGATCCAAGCAATACTATTAGCAAGAACAGTGGAGAAAACAATGATATACCATAAAAAAAGTAAAACATGGGAATAATTATTATCTCTATGATGATTACGAAAATGTATGTACTAATAAATTTTCCAACAAAAATAGCAGTGTGGTCAATAGGCGCTAGAAGCATTCCTTCTAGTGACCCATGTTTTTTTTCGTTAGCAAATGTTTGATTTAGTCCTAAAGTAGATGAAAATACAAATGTTACCCAGAGTACTCCAACAGAAACATTGTCTTTGGTCGATTTGTCCAAATCGAGAGCAAAGGTAAAAACAAGTGTTACCATAACGGAAAAAATAAAGAGTGCGCTTATGAGCGTTTTCTTGCGCATTTCTATGCTTAGATCTTTCCAGATGATTGTTTTGACTGTTCGCCAATACTGGCCTGTTGTTGGGTGTTTATCGTTGTTATACATTGGTGATTTCATGGTAATTACTGGCGAATTCATCATATGATATTTGGGTGGTTCTTACCTGATATACTATTTTGCCTTTATGTAGTACAACGATTTTGTCGCATAACGTTAGCGCATGTTTTATATCGTGTGTAATCAGCATTACGGTATTTCCTGCTGCTGATGTTGACTGAAGAATTTCGTCCAATCTAATAGAGTTGGTTTGATCTAATCCAGTGTGTGGTTCATCAAATAAAATCACTCTAGGATTGTGTAGTATGGCTCTAGCGATTGATAGTCTTTGCTGCATGCCATGCGAATATGTGTGTACCAATGTGTCTTTGGAGTCGGATAAATTTACCTTATCAAGTACCATGTTTATGCGTTTTGCATAATCGGTCATATTGTATAGGTGTGCGTAGAAAAGTAGATTTTCGTATGCTGTTAAGTTGTCGTAAAGTAAAGTGTGGTGTGAGACTACTCCAAGGAGTTGACGTACTGTATGTGCTCTTGTACTTAAGTCAAGTCCAGCCACGGTAACTTGTCCGCTGTTGGGGCGAAGCAACGTAGATATTATGCGTAACAGAGTAGACTTACCTGATCCATTGGGTCCGACAATTGCAGTAAATTCACCAGGCTCTATGTCTAAATTGATGTCTCTAAGTACTTCTTTCATACCAAAAGATTTGGAAACAGATTTGACATTAATCATACTAGTTTATATTTCGTGTGTATCGTCTATTTTACGAAGCAAATTAATGCCTTCATTTATTATATTATTACGTGCAGTAGTGTAATCTTCAGTGGTGATTTTTTCTGTGCGATGATCAAAATCAAGATCGTGTAAAGATTCAATTAGTCTAGTGTGTTGTTCGTGAAGACTGTAGTTACTATTGTTCATATCTGGTTTTCGATTGTCGGACAGGAAAAAAGGTCTGATTATAAATATTATTGCTGCAGCAATCAATGTGACCTGTAGTATGAGAAAAAGTAGAATCATGGTTGAATTATTTGTCTAGTAGTGCTTCCAAAACAACCTCTACATTTTCGTAGTTGATTGGCCCTATAAACGATTTGGCTAGCAATCCATTCTGGGCTACTATGTACGTCTCTGGCACTCCCCTTATGCGGTACGATTGAGAGATTGTTGTCCCCACATCTGGGCCGTTTGGATATGTAATGTCCCATGTACTCAAGTAATCGAGAGCTTCCTTTTCGGTATCTGCATAATCTATTCCTAACAATAGCACATCTTTATCTTTATAATCACGCCACAGCATCTCCAGGTCTGCAGCTTCTGCTTTACATGGATCACACCATGAAGCCCAGAAGTTGATAACTATAATTTTTCCTTCGAGGTCTGAAAGAGTATATGTTTGGTCATTAAAAGTGGTTATTGTGAAATCAGGTGGTTTTCCTGATCGAACTGGGCCAAGACTTGTTTGGAACAACTTGATCGCAACAAAAACCAACAATGCCGCAAGTAATATCCACACGGCAAGTTGCCCTAGTCTATTTTTGCGCTGTTGAACTGTAATATGTGATTGACCAAGTTTTGGTGGATTGGTTCTGCTCATTGCCATTTTTTGAGGTCGTGCTCTATTCTCTCTACATAATGATTCGCATTTTCTATATTTGATGTTGTCTCATGCTGTACATGTAGTTTGTTTTTAGTATTAGAGAGTAAACGTGTTACGAGCAGTGCTCCAATTAGAAACAAGGATGGTGGTAGATACCACAGAAGTTTATTGAAACCGTCTACTGGTGGTTCTGCTAGCACTCGTATACCATACTGGTCGGAAAAATATTGTTTAATTTCTTCTTCAGACCACCCGTCTGTCAGCTTTGCCCTTATAGTATCTCGCCACTGAATACAGGCTTGGGTACCACAAGCGTCTAAGGGAATACTTTCACAGACTGGGCAGTACAATTGCTTGCTAATTGCATTAACTTCATCATCGGTTGGGTTAATGTCTTGGGCTAAGACATTAGGGGTTTTATTAAATGGAATACATGTTAATAACATAACCAACAAAATTGATTTGGTGATCCACTTTATTTCCATGCGTTTAACCCAATCTTTTTGTCACACAAACGTTGGAGTATGATATGTAATCATATGTCACTCAAAAGGGTTGTGCGATAGATTTGTTGTTTGTGATTATGTGTCTATCACGCTGGTCAGGCCACGTAGCTACCAGCGTGCCAAGTATAAAGAGAAATCCACCTATCCATATCCAATTGATAAGAGGATTAAGATAGACCTTAAATGTGGCCTGTTGCGGTCCAACAGGCTTCCAGTCAATGAGCAAAACGTATAGGTCTCCTTCCAGCGTGCTGTAAACATCCGGAATAGTCATTCTTTGTTGACTTATATTATAATAGTCGCGTCTTGGTTCTAATTCACCAATTAATTTGTTGTTCTTGTATACATCTAGTGTTGCTTTAGTAACAAAGCGCCCGTCGTTTTCCGGGTATTCATCTAGATCTTTGTACACTAACGAGTAGTCCTCTAAACTCATTCGTTCTTCAATAGCTAAGGTACCTTGAGTTTCAGTCTGGAACATCTCAACACCAATAATTCCAACTGCCATAAACACAATACCTAAGTGCACTATATATCCTCCATAACGACGACGATTTCTTGATATGAGCTGCCACAAAGAAATGAAAAAGATGTTGCCGCTAGATTTACTTCGTGCGATAGCTCCTCGATAGAATTCATATATTGTTACGCAAAATACAAGGCTTGCTAGCCAAAGGCTAAGTAAGGCTGCAAAATTAAATATACCCGAAATTATAGACATTATTGGTACCAACAAAGATATTATCGTTGGCTTCCATATTAGATGGCCAATTCGGTTGACCGTAGTGATTCTCCAGGCTACTAAGGGTACTATGCCCATTAACAACAGTAATGCAGCGAATTGTGGTCCAGTAGTACGCTCGTAAAATGGTGGTCCTACGGTCACTTTCTGTCCAGTGATAATCTCTGAGATGAGTGGATATATAACTCCCCAAAAGCACGCTACCAATATTCCCATAAATAGCAGATTGTTTAGCAAAAACATACCTTCACGTGATAACCAGCTTGTAAGGGTTTTTCTAGATGCTAGAGATTCCCAGCCACGAAAAAGCAACAACAATGAAATAGTAAAAGTTACTGTTATAAAAATAAAAAACAGAGGACCTATTGAGCTTTGGGCAAAGGCATGGACAGAGGATAGCACTCCTGATCTAGTAAGAAATGTTCCAAATATCACCAATGCATAAGTCAATATTATTAAAATCATATTCCATCTTTTGAACATACCATGTTTTTCTTGAATAATTACTGAGTGTAGAAAGGCTGTTCCAGTGAGCCACGGCATAAAAGCAGCTATCTCTACGGGGTCCCATCCCCAGTAGCCACCCCATCCCAGCACATCATAAGCCCAACGACCACCTAATAAGAGTCCTAGCGATAGAAATAGCCAGGCAATAAGAGTCCATCGACGTGTGGCTCGTATCCAGACCCCGTCCGTGCGGCCGACTGCAAGAGCTCCGATAGCAAAACTATAAGGTATTACAAAGCCGACGAAACCGAGATATAACATTGGAGGATGAATAATCATCCCAGGATGGCGTAATAGAGGATTGAGCCCTGCTCCGTCATTTGGAGTAAACATAAGGTTTGCATCTGGTCTCGTCATAGATGAGGTAATATTGCCAAAGGAATCAATCCAGAGAACATTGAATGGATTTTCCACAAACACATTCAAGCTAACGAAAAATGCAAGAGTGAGCATGCTTGCAGTGATTACATATGGCTGCAAGTCACGTTCGTTGCTCCAGTCCCGCAACATCATTATTCCAGTGTAGGAAGACATTAACCAGGACCAGAATAGTAGGCTTCCAGCTTGTCCTCCCCATAGCGCAGTTGCTTTTAGGTACCAAGGCATTGATCGGCTAGATACGCTAGCTACATACTCGATTTCAAAATGTTCGTTAGTTAGAAGGTAGACAAGGATAAGACAAGCTAATGTAAGAAGAAACCATACAGATAATACTGCATTACGTGCTGAGTCAACCCACTGTAATTTATTATTGTTGATATATACTCTTGCTGATACTATGGCATAAAATGAGCATAATAATGCTAGTAGTAAAGCTGTATAACCAAGGTTAACAATCATTAGAGAAATAGCTCATATACGGTGATCTAACAATTGCGAGTGCCTGTTAGTTGTTGGTTTGATTTGGTAATTCGTCTTCGTATTTTGTTGGACATTTTAGTAGTAGTGTGTCAGCCACGAAAACATTATCTTTATTCAAATGCCCATCCATAATTGCTTGGGCTTCGTCTCTTAGTAAATCAGGCATTGGACCCTGGTAGGATATTCTAAGACGTGCTTTGTTGGGGTTTGCAATAGCCTCATGAAGTACTCTAGCAAGACCACCTTTAGCTACAATCTCATCCGAGTCACCAGGAACATGTGCTACTGTAAACTGCAGTGTTAAGTTGTCTGCATCATAGTTAATAGAATCCCCAATTACTGCTCCTGATATACGGACGTTCTCTCCTATAGCAGCTGCTTGTTCGACGACTAACTCATCAACTGTGTAATAATACTTACTGGTACTTTGAGTAGTGCTGGCAATAAGATATATGATTGCGCTTATTATTAGAAAACCGCCTAACAGAAATTTGTTACGCTGACGATTTGATTGTGTTGTTGGCTCTTTATATGAAGTCATAATATGTAATTTGTTTAATTGTACCTGAAGAACACAAGATTTCTTTACACTTTATGTTGTATGGATGTAACTTTAACTTAAAATTGTTAGTAACATGTAATAAAAAACCGGCACAGACTGATTAGAATTGTGCCGGTTTTTATATTGCATTTTTCAATGGAGTTATGATCCTGATGAAAGGCTGTTTATTTCAGTGTGATTAGATATGAAATTATATCTGACAGGTTTTGTGCAGTTAGAGTTTCTCCATATGTGGCGACCATTATGCCGGGTTCGTATCCTTCGACTACATATTCATTAGTGCGTACTATTGACTCTCGTAAGTATTGTTCGGCTGTGGTAGCAGCACCAGTATAGTCTGCAGCAACAATGCGTTCGCCTGCTCTTGTGCCAATTCCCGTGCCGTCAGGGTGATTTTCTGCCAGCCAAGCTGGTCCGACTTCGGTTTGAATGTGGCACGCAGTGCAACCCAGTGAGACAGTAAGAGCTTCACCGTCGTCAGGATTGCCAGGCGGCAATTCGGGTGTGTTTATATCTATACCAACTGCATCAATGGGTTCCATTGAAGTTGTTGCTGTTTCAGGATTTTGCAGTGCGGTAATACCTTCCTCGTATGCTCTTCCCCAGTTTAACACGAATGCTGTGACATCTCGCACTTGGTCGTGTCGAAGCGGTCCGCCATATTCTGTGCTCCAAGTTGGCATTCGTTGTGGCCATGTTGTGCCTGAAGAAGCCAATGGCCGTCCTCCGGATATTGTGGAGTACACAAAGTCATGCAAGCTTCCTGCCCAACCGACTTCAGCAAGTCTAGTTCCATCAAAAAGTGCAGGGTTGTTGATTGCTGGAGCCAGTCCTACTAATCCTCCACCTGCTGGACCATGGCAGCGTGTACAATTGTTTTCGTATATCGCTGCTCCAGCTTCCATGGATCTGCCTGCAAACCCCTCTTCTGCTTCTTTCATGCGAGCCGGTTCGTTAATTAACCAGAAGGCTATAACGACAGTTGTGACAAATGTAGCTAGGGTACCGACAACAGTTCGCCAAGTCATATTTTAGTGTCCATGTTTTGAATCTTCATGTACATACACATTTTGAGTGAAAGTTTCTTCTCCATTGTTCCAAACTACGCTTAGGGTAACTTTTTTCAGTCCAACTTGCCAGTCTACTATATTCATTATCCCTACTGCGCCAGGAAGTTCACTACCATACTTGTTTATTTCATAGTCAAAAGTTTCCATTATTTCACGCAGGTTCTCTGTAGGTGCTGAATTCCATTTGTCTGACGAGTACTCCCCTGGTAGTAGTTCATCAAATGAGGCAGTACGAACAGGCCCAGGATGGGTTTGTGGTACAAGTGCTGCTACTATTTCTTGATCTGGGGATGATGAAACTGCATGGTATGGAGTACCCATATATGTGAGTATTGAAAAAGCAATGACACTGATCGCACAAACTGATAGACCTACTCGTCTATGTATGTATCGGCGACTTGGACCCACCTCTAAATATGGCATTACAAACACAAAATTTACGAGGATGCCTGGGGCGATAACACCCCAAAATACCTTGTCACCTAGCTTCAACATACCTTGTAACCATAGAAAATACCAAGGCGCAGTCGTGTGTAGCGGAGTTACTTGGGAATCTGCATGGGGCTCTAATGGTGCATGCCAATTTCCGACAGTAACCATCAATATAAGTAGCGCAGTCCAAATAACTATCCAATATACTTCTTTAGTAAGTACATCAGGTAGGAAGTAACTGCGCTTTTCCATTGGTACTTTGCGAGCCGTATCTTCACCTATCTCCTCTTCTTTAGGAGGTAGGGAATGTCCGTGAATAATTACTTTGTAATAATGAACACCTAGAAATATGAAAGCTATTAATGGAAGAGCGAAGACATGTAGTAGGTAGAATCGTAGTAAACCATTTGCTCCAAAATCTGGACCTCCACGGACCAGTAAATTAACTTCACGACCAATTACTGGGGTGGCCTCAGCCATGGAAGCACCAATTGTTACTGCCCATAGGGAAAGTTGGTCCCATGGCAGTAGATATCCAGAAAAACTAAGGAACAAAGTTAGTAGTAGTAGTACACCACCAGTGAACCAAGTAAATTGTCGTGGTTTTTTGTAGCTACCTGTGATGAAAGTTCTTAACATATGTAGTAGCACTACCATGACCATGAATTCGGCACCTAAACGGTGCAGATCTCTCATCATCAAGCCAAGAGGTACATTGCTCATTATATTCTGCATGTCCTCGAAAGCTCTTAGTGGCGATGGCGTATACCATAGCATTAGTACGAGACCAGTGATCGTCTCAAATACGAGAAAGTATACAGATAGCCATCCCAACCTGAAGGTTGGGTATAGTGTCATTACTTTTTCGTGAAAATATGTTGGACGCATATGCATCCAAAACCCATCAGCATGTGGTTTAACACGCGGGTTGGGTCGTTTGGGTGGATCACCTCTCAGAACAGATCGTATTTCTTCTACATTTAACCCAGCAGTTAGACGAGTTACAACTTCGTCTGTTTTTGCTATAAGAGTAGGCATCAATCCATCTGATCTGATGTCATCAAGGATTGGTGCATGTATGCGGAAGAGAGACATAAATTAGTTCTCCTGTGACTATTTACAAAAATGTGGCGACACTATATCCCACCACCTGGTTGAGTGTTTGGTGCGCCTTCAACTCGCTGACCTGTATCTATTCGTATCGCGACAGCTCCTGAAGGTATTGCCAGTGCACCACCTTCTTCCGATTTTCCAGTTCCTGTTGTACTACTCTGTGCAAGTACATTGCCATCATCATCTACGAATTCAATTGGAAAGGAGTCTAAATTGCGCGTTGCTGGTCCGTCTATACGGGACCCGCTTGCTAAATACTTTGAACCATGACATGGACACTCAAAACGGTCGTTGGTAGGTACCCATTTATATAGACAACCTAAGTGTACGCATATTTTGTATAGGGCTCGCACTCCACCATTGACTGTGTATTCTCCGGGTTGCCGGTTGTCTTCAATGCGTCCCTCACCTAGGTTCACAAGCCAGATACGTACATCGGGCAAATCTTTAGGACCTGAGTCAGGTGTTGGTAGGTCGGAGATAGGTAAAGTAATTACTCCTCCAAACTCTCCTTCCTTAAATCGAGGCAACGCAAACCAAATCAACGCACCACCCATTTCTGCCATGAACAGAGCAATTGATGCTCCCCAGACATAGTATAGGAATTCTCTACGTGTAAGCGGGGCTGCTGGGGTAGCTACGTTGGCTGTTGTCATATCGTATTTACTCCTCTTACCTTAGATTGAACAATTTAGCACAAAGGTTATTGATTGTCAACATTGACGTTGACAATCGACTAAATGTAATCATAATTCTAGAATATATGAATGACATTAAACCGGCTCGGTTGGTATTTACAGATGATTGCTTAAATTCTGTTGTTGGCAAGCTAAATCGTGAACGAGTCATAGCAGTAGATACTGAATCTAACTCTCTGCACGCTTATAGGGAAAAAGTGTGTCTGATTCAATTTTCGACTCGGCAAGAAGATTTCATTGTTGATCCTTTTGCTGTTGGAAATATTGACATATTGAGTTCAGTATTTTCCAATCCGTGTATAGAGAAGGTGTTTCATGCGGCTGAGTATGACCTGATTGGTTTATGGCGTGACTTTGGCTGGAAGGTAAATGGTCTTTTCGATACTATGGTGGCTGCGAGAACGTTGGGTTGGGAGAAAGTGGGTCTAGCTTCAATTTTGTCCAAGCATTATTCAATACCAATCAACAAGAAGTTTCAGCGTGCTAATTGGGCTGTAAGACCATTAAATGACGATCAATTGTCTTATGCACAATTAGATACCCACTATTTGTTGAAATTGCGTGATCATTTAGAAGCTACTATTCGTAAACTGTGTCAATTGCCTGAGGTGTACGAAGAATTTGAACGGATCTCTGAAGCAAGTATTCGAAAAATCCGCAAACAAGGTAGTAGTTGGTCGTCTAATGATTTCTGGCAAATTGCGGGAGCACGTAAACTTAGCGGCAAAAATAGTGCTGTGTTATGCGAGCTATACAAGTATCGTGAAAGGATTGCATCCATGAGGGATGTGCCTTCATTTCGTATCATCGGTAACGCTGTACTTTTGGATATTGCCAAGGAGCGTCCTCCGAATGTTCATGCACTAAGCTCTATTAAAGGTATGACTTCAGGTCAGATTAGACGCTATCAAAAAGGCATACTGAGCGCAATTAGGCGTGGTGAGCATGCTGAGCATCCACCTAGACCAAAAATTAGAAGAATTGATCCATTGATATCTCTTCGATATGATTCTCTAAGGGAGTGGCGCAAATTACGTGCTAGGAAACGAGGTGTAGCTTCCGATGTAATTGTCGCTCGAGAGGTGTTGTGGAACTTGGCTAAGCAGAATCCGGTCAATCATACAGAGCTGAGATCGACTCAGGATTTAGGACCTTGGCGACGCAAAGAGTATGGAAAGGAGATACTGAGAGTGCTTCGCGATATTGTTCCATGACAACTAACGGATATCATATATAATCGCTATTTTGGGAGAGGTGCCGGAGTGGACGAACGGGGCGCTCTCGAAAAGCGTTGTGGCCTTACGGTCACCGTGGGTTCGAATCCCACCCTCTCCGCTTGTTACAACAAAAAAAGGGCCTATGAGATAGAGGCCCTTTTTTTGTTGTAAATCATATATAGCTTTAGTCGTTATCACCCATATTATTAAGTTCAGGTAGATTGAAGAGATAAGGACTATTGGCTGGTAGCAACATGACTTCCACATCATCGCTTAACTCTTGTACATAAGTGTATTGTAGTAGGTCAGGACTTGTCTTAAGGGCTTCACCAAGTTGTCGTAATGCTTCTGCTTGAGCTTCTGCCTCTACCAATATTGCCTTAGCTTTACCTTCTGATGCAATAACAGCAGCATCGGCTTCACCTTTGGATTTCTGTCGCAGCTGCTCAGCCTCCTGTTCTCGCTGTTTTACTACAAAGGCCTGGCGCTGAACTTCTTGTTCCGCTATTTGTTTCTGTTCAATAACAGCAGCATATTCTGCGGTGAAGGTGATATTTCTTAGGACAAAGTCATCCAGAATTAGCCCATTATCTTCTAAGGTAATACGTAATGCGTCTTCAATTTCTATTGCAAGATCATCACGTTTAAGGCTGTATATATCTTCAACTCCATATCGTGCTGCTGAGTCTCGTGCTATACCACGAAGTTGTGGACGAACCAGTCCGTCAACATAACGGTTTTGCCATTCGATGTGTACATCGACTACTTGTGCTGGATCTATTGAGAATATCACTGAGGCATCTATACGCACTTCTTGACCATCCGAGGTACGAGCTACTATCGAGTCGTCGCCGCTTATTTGACCTTCTGCTGCCGCTCCGGACATCGTATATGTTTGTTTTGCTATTGGATAGATTACGACATCTTCAAAAAATGGTGTTATAAAACGTAAACCAGGTTGAAGCGCTTGACTTCTTATTCCTGTTTGACGTAGAGCACTGATAACCACCGCACGCGATTCTGGTTGTATGAACACTAAACCTTGGCTGATTGTTGAGAGCACAAGGGCAAGAGCTAAAGTTCCTATGACCAAGCTAGCAAACGATTTTGCACGTCCTCCGCGGGCCACACTTGCGCCAGCGAACAGTATGCTACCTATCAGTAATAGCCAAGATATGCTGGCCAATACACTTACAAGATTTGCAACGTTCATTCAGATACTCTCCTTCTGGTATAACTATATTTTCAGTGATTATAGATGATTTTCATTATATTTTCATTAACATACTGGTTTATACAATGTTGGTTGTAATGTGAGGTAGAATTGTATAGTTCTGGTTATATTATAAAGTCATTATTAGGATATTTTCGGAGGAAGCGATGAATTTTGATGGTAGTGTACTTATAAAATCTAAAAGAGAGACTGTCTGGGAGTTTTTAACTGATCCACATTTAGTTAGTCAATGTGCACCAGGAGTGCAGGAGGTGGAAGTTGTTGTTCCAGACAAGCAGTTCCGCACAAATGTTGGTATTGCTCTTGGGGCAGTTAAGGTGAGTTTTGCAATGGATGTTGAGTGGATAGAATTAGATGAACCTAATCGCGCAAAAATGCGCGCTAGGGGCAGTGCGCCCGGTAGCGCAGCAGAGGTGGAGGGCACAATGACACTCAATGAATCAGAACCTAACGTAACCGAGCTGTATTGGGAGGCTAACGTGCAAATTATGGGTCGTATTGCAAGTCTAGCTATGCGTCTAGCACCAGGCGTTACCAAAAAATTAGTAGGTGAATTTTTTGATTGTGTAGTGTTACGTATTGAAAAATGAGCTTGGACTGTAATACATCAGAAAAAATTTAAAGAGTACGGTATAAAATTAGATACTTGTTCATGTTTAGTATTATTGCAAATGAATTCTAAATCTTGGTTTTTGCCAATCAATCGATATTGGTTGGTACATGTTTCTGCAATCTTATTGGTATTGGGTTGTGCTGCTCATTCTTATCTGGGTTATTTTCATTATGACTGGAGTGGAGATGCATGGGGGACGGATGATGCCTATATTTCCTATAGATATGCCAAGAATTTTGCCGAAGGGCATGGGCTAGTGTTTAACCCGGGTGATCGGGTAGAGGGGTATTCAAACTTACTATATGTTCTAGTGTTGACCCCAGTGTTTTTGTTAGGAGCAGCAAAAAATATTTATCTTGTGTCCGTTGTTTTGAATATTGTTTTTGCTGTTGTTGGTTTATATGTGTTTGCGCGATATGCTTATGCCCGTTTTGGACATGTTAATGGGTCGCTAGCTGCATTGCTGTTTGCTCTCACTCCTCCTTTGTGGATATGGGTAGGGTCAGGAATGGAAACGGCTCTGGTGCTTCTTGTTACATTATTGATCCTAGTGGCTATTGAACAAGTTGCACATGATCATATTAATAAAGCAGTGTTGTTTAGTGTTCTGATAGTTGCAATAATTATGTCCAGAGCTGATGGATTTATTATTGCTGCTATTGCTATTGCCTATGTGGTCATTCGAGGACGTTATAAAGTTGCTCTCTGGTCGTCTATTACGTTTGTTGGGACTATGGTTATGTATTCAGCCTGGCGGTTGAGTTATTATGGAGACCTACTTCCTAACACTTATTATGCAAAAGTTTCTGGTCCTTTTGTTGAACGCGTGTTTTTTGCTATTCGTCAGCTTTGGGGAATCGCCATGAATGAAGGTCTTTTTGTATATTTGTTGACCTTCATTTTTGTTGTTGCGCAGTTAATCATTGGATATAGACGGGTTGGTCAAGGTGAAAGAAATCAGTTATATGGTTTTGACACGGTATTTGTTCCGCTTTGGTTAGCCTATTGGATTTATATAGGTGCTGATCATTTTGTAGAAAGATTTCTTGTTGTACTTTATCCTCTTGGAATTGTAATGTTCTTCAGGCATATTGGCCCAGAATTAAAGACATATGGTCGCATATTTCTCATTAGTTTGTTTGTTGTGCTTCAATTACGCATGGTTGTATTAGATGATAGATTTATATATACATTTGAGAAATACGATCGTAATATTGAGTTAGGTCGGTATCTTGGCGAGAATTATAAGGGTGCGTTGTTAGCAGTAGAGGCTGCTGGAAAGATCCCATATTACTCTGGACTTAAAACAATTGACATGCTTGGTCTGAATGATAGATATATAGCACGTACTCAAACTACATTTTTTGAGGTGGGACACAACAAATATGATGCTGACTACGTGCTTGCATTGTGCCCCGATCTTATCGTAAATTGGGTTCATGATTCGGATATGAATTTGGTGCGAGGTATTACCAGAGAAAAATATGACGGAATGTATCGATGGGCTTATCTGTTGAATGCATCTAGAGAGCCAGCGAAAGATAATATTATAGAAGTTAGAGGTGATAAATTGTCCGATTTACAAGAACTGCTTGATCAAGAATATACTATTGCTGTATTGGAAAAAGTAGAGTGTTCGATTAACTCTTCATAGTTGTGAATGTATAGCAAGATATTTACATTGATTTAAAGGCAAACATCGGCTTTTGAAAGAATAAACCGTACGATTTTTATAAACTTAACCTAAACAAACTACAATATTAATATGTTAATTTCCACCTCCTATTGCGTGGAAAACATCCACTACACTGTCATTGGATATTATCTCGGATGTGTTATTGCTTAGAAATAGCACATCAAGTCCATCAACAAATATATGAACATGACCATGTATTTTCCCATTGTCATCCAGTAAATCTCTACGCATATTAGGATAAAGCTCAACAATTTTGGTAGCTAATTGTTGAATTGTCGTCCCATTGGGAATATTGATTTCAACAGCTTTTGCTCCTGCAATATTTCTGAGTGTCGAGTAGAATTTTATAATCAATACTAATATTTCCTGTACTTGAAATAGTCGAGTGCTACTGTTATCCAGTATTTGTTGCGAGTGATAATAACATATCGCGCGCTTCCCCCCAAATTATGTTGGTGAATGAACCTCTTGTCTTTAAGTTGCCGCTAACAAAGTTTTAACTTGACACACATATTTGCAATTCGGTATCGTTGTGCTAAAGTAGCTAGACACTTTCATGGCACTACTTATTAGGATTAAAGGATTACAACCATGAACAATAAAGATCACGGAAAGGTAACGGAAGCACAAATTGCCGTACATTGGCAAGAAGAACAATATTTTCATCCTAGCGATGAATTTGTAGCGCAAGCTAATATGACGGACCAAGGTATCTATAATCGTTTTGGTCTGGATAATTTTCCTGAATGTTTTCATGAATACGCTGATTTATTAAGCTGGTACAAAAGATGGGATACAACATTTGATGCTAGTGATGCTCCTTGTTGGAAATGGTTTGTAGGAGGAAAAATCAATGCTAGCTACAATTGTGTAGATCGTCATCTGGTTGCAAATCGAAATAAAGCCGCGATTGTGTTTGTGCCTGAACTTGAGCACGAGCCACATGAGATTGTTACATATCAAGAGCTTTATGTACGAGTGAATGAGACAGCTGCTCTTTTACGTGATTTTGCAGGACTTAACACAGGTGATCGTGTAACAATTCATATGCCAATGTCTACTGAGCTTCCTGTTGTGATGCTTGCTTGTGCTCGCCTGGGTATTATTCACTCGGTAGTTTTTGGTGGGTTTAGTGGCAAGGCTTGTGGTGAAAGGATTGCCGATTCAGGCAGTTCAATTCTTATCACTACTGATGGCTATTATCGTAATGGCAAAATGTTGGATCACAAAGTTAAGGCTGATGAGGCAGTTAAAGTAGCAAGTGATGCTGGGCAAATTGTCGACAAGGTGTTGGTCTGGAGGCGTTATCCAGACGCATATCAATCAGAGGTTCCTATGAAGCCGGACCGTGATTTTTTCATAGATGAACATTTATCAAAGTTTAGCGGTGTTAGAGTTGATCCTGTAGAGTTAGATGCGGATGCTCCCCTCTTTTTGATGTATACCAGCGGTACTACAGGCAAGCCTAAAGGATGTCAACATAGTATCGGTGGTTATCTTACCTATGTGGCTGGTACTTCAAAATATGTTCAGGATATACATCCTGAAGATGTGTACTGGTGTATGGCTGACATTGGTTGGATTACTGGACACTCATATATAGTGTATGGTCCATTGGCGCTAGCTGCTACCAGTGTCATGTATGAAGGTGTACCAACTTTTCCAGATGCTGGTCGACCTTGGCGCATCGCTGAGCGTTTAGGTGTAAATATTTTCCATACAGCACCTACTACGGTACGTATGTTGCGCAAATCTGGGCCTGACGAACCGAAAAAATATAATTTTGAGTTTAAGCATATGACTACAGTTGGTGAACCAATTGAACCAGAGGTGTGGCGTTGGTACTATGACGTTATTGGTAAAGGCAAAGCTGCTGTCGTGGATACTTGGTGGCAGACTGAGACAGGAGGGTTTTTGTGTAGCACAATGCCTGCTCTCCACGCTATGAAACCAGGTAGTGCTGGTCCGGCGATGCCTGGGATACATCCGGTGATTTATGATGAAGATGGAAATACAGTAGCGGAAGGTAGTGGTATAGCTGGCAACATTTGTATACAGAATCCGTGGCCAGGTGGATTGCAAACCATATGGGGAGACCGTGACCGCTATGTCAAAACTTACTATCAGAAATACTGTAAGAATCCAGAAAGTAAAGATTGGCGTGACTGGCCGTACTTTCCAGGTGATGCTGCTACACAGAGTTCGGATGGTTATTATCGTATATTGGGTCGAGTCGATGATGTTATCAATGTTGCGGGTCATAGGCTAGGTACTAAAGAGCTGGAGTCGGCCTGTATGACTATTCCTGAACTGGCAGAAGCAGCTGTTGTGCCGGTTTCAGATGATCTGAAAGGGACAGTGCCTGATGTCTATGTTTCGCTGCAACCTAGAGTGCAAGCCAGCAAGGATCTTGAAAAAGCAATAGTACTTGCAATTGAAACCGAAATTGGCAAGATTGCCAGACCTAAAAATGTCTGGATTGTGCCTGACATGCCTAAAACTCGGTCAGGAAAAATCATGCGGCGTGTCCTCGCTTCCATTTCTAATACGACCGATGTTGGCGATATAACAACTTTAGCAAATCCGGAGGTGGTCGAACATATTCGCGACATGGTGCAAAGTTGAATTTATTGTTAAATTCAGGAAAATGACTTGAACTACAAATGTTTTCCTGCGATTTACCTTCTGTGAGTAATTCTTTGGAAAGGTGCCATGGTAGCTACAAAGGCTGACCTGTTTAATAGATTGTGCGAGTTGGACATACCTGTGACCACATTCGAACATAGACCTGTATTTACAGTAGAGCAAAGTCAATCAATACGTGGAGATATTGATGGCGGGCATTGTAAGAATCTGTTTTTAAGGGACAAATCTAAGAAATTGTGGTTATTGGTTACTTTAGAAGATGCTATGGTAGATCTGAAAAAATTGCGACATCTGATAGGGTCTGGACATCTGTCCTTTTGTCCGGAAAATATATTGGGAGAAGTGCTTGGTGTAAAAGCTGGGTCAGTCACACCATTTGCGCTCATTAATGATTACGAAAAGTGTGTCAATGTAGTACTGGACTGTAATATTTTGGAACACGAGTTATTGAACTTTCATCCCTTAGAGAACACATCTACTACTACTATTCGTTCATCAGATTTGGTACATTTTATTAATGGTTGTGGACATTCGCCTCAGATTATAGATTTGAATTCTTATGGGTAAAATGGAAGTTGGAGTTTAGATATGACCTTGTAGCTATTTTGGATTGAGGTAGTTTTTGTGAAAGATATAATACTGGAGTTAGATAGCTGGATATCTGAAGGGCAGGATGTAGTATTAGCTACAGTTGTGGATACTTGGGGATCAGCCCCACGTGGTGTTGGAGCCAAGATGGCGCTTACTGCTAACGGCAAAATGTGCGGTTCAGTAAGTGGGGGTTGTGTTGAGGGTGCTATTGTAGAAGCTGCTAAACAGGTGTTTAACACCGGTCAATCTAGCCTATTGGAATTTGGAGTTACAGATGATACAGCATGGGAAGTAGGTCTAGCATGTGGTGGCACAATATCCGTGTTTGTACAATTGCTAAATGAGGATGTATTTCGTGCTATTAGGGCTTCAGACAATGAAAATCTTGTCACAATCACTGTCATTGGTGGTTCCAAAAATATACTTGGACGTCAGATGGTTGTCACTGAAAATGGTGATCAAACAGGTAGTATTAACTCTAACTTAGATAATGATGCTTTAAGTGTTGCTAGATACTCGTTACAGCAAGGTGCTTCAAAAACAGTTAAATTACAGAATAGCATTGAATTGTTCGTTGAGGTGGTATCAGCTCCTCTTACACTTATATTGATAGGTGGAGTGCATATTGCTATACCACTATCTGAAATAGCAAAGATGATTGGTTACCGTACAATAGTGATTGACCCGCGACGTTCATTTGGTAGTGAAGACCGATTCCCACATGTTGATTTACTGCTTCAGTCATGGCCAGATAGTGCATTAGACGAGCTTGAGTTAAATAGTTCTACAGCGGTCGCAGTATTAACTCATGACCCTAAGATAGATGATATAGCTTTAGTCAAAGCATTGCCTAGCCAAGCATTTTATGTTGGGGCTCTTGGCAGTCAGACTACTAATGCATCAAGGTTAAAACGTCTGTTTGAAGCAGGACTAAAACAAAAAGATATCGACAGACTATCAGCACCTATTGGATTAGACATTGGAGGGCGTTCTCCACAAGAGATAGCACTCGCCATAATGGCCGAGATAACAACAATATATTACAGGAAGAATTAGAATAATCTAGATGTTTAGTGATTTTGTCGATGAACTGAGTAAAATGCTCACGCGGGATCAGATTTTGACTGCGAAATCTGAATTGATTCCATATGAATCAGATGGGTTGACGGCTTTCAAGGCGCTTCCTCGAGCAGTTGTTTTGCCGGAGCAACAATCTGAAGTGGTTGACATAGTCCAATTATGTCATCGGTACAGTGTGCCTTTTGTTGCACGAGGTAGTGGCACTAGTCTTTCGGGCGGTTCGTTACCAAACACCGATGGAATTGTAATTGGATTGAACCGTCTAAACCGCATACTGAGTCTGGATATAGAACAGCGCATAGCAGTTGTTGAATCAGGTGTGATAAATAAAAATGTGTCGGACGCAGCACGCTCTTATGGTCTCTATTATGCCCCTGATCCATCTAGCCAAGGTGTATGTACTATTGGAGGTAATGTCGCATTTAATTCCGGCGGTGCCCATTGCCTTAAATATGGTATGACTAGCAATCATGTCATGGGAATCAAAGCTGTATTGCCTGATGGAAATTTAGTGGAATTAGGCGGATCAAGTCTTGAGAACGTAGGTCCTGATTTGGTCGGATTGTTTGTAGGTTCCGAGGGTTTGTTGGGTATAGCATTGGAGATTACACTACGTCTATTACCAATTCCTGAAGCGTATAGGACTGTACTGGCTGCTTATCCTAGTATGGAGCTAGCAGGAGATGCTGTTGCAGCTATTGTTGCTTCTGGTTTGTTGCCAGGTGCGATGGAAATAATGGACAATCTAACTGTAAGAGCAGTAGAAGAATTTGTTAATGGTGGATATCCAATTGATGCTGGAGCGGTATTAATCGTAGAGCTAGAGGGCGAGTCCTCTGCAGTTGAAGAAGAATTTGTGAATTTACAAGAAATTGTCAGCAAGTCAGGTGCATATAATGTTAGAAGTGCGAGAAATGAAATAGAACGCAGCTTAATTTGGAAAGGTAGAAAAGGAGCTTTTGGCGCACTTGGCAAGATTAGTCCAGCATACATTGTGCAAGATGGTGTAGTGCCACGCAATCAGCTTGGTGCAGCATTGGCTGAAATAGATTCCCTAAGTCAGGAATATGGAGTCAGGGTTGCTAATGTATTTCATGCTGGAGATGGCAATCTTCACCCTAATGTTCTATTTGACAATAAGGAAGACGGCATGCTTGAGAAAGCTGAAGCCGTTGCAAGTGAGATTGTCAAAATGTGTGTTCGGCGTGGAGGTGCAATTACTGGAGAGCATGGTGTGGGCATGGAAAAACGTCATTTGATGACAGATATGTTTTCGGATCAGGATATTAATCAAATGCTAAAGTTGACTAACGAATTTGATCCAAAAGGTATTGCTAATGCTGGTAAGATGTTTCCTGTAGACCGGCTGCCGGGTATATGATGTTTACAAATAACTTGAAAATGCATCTCTGCTGTATTCAAAAGCGGATTGGAAAAAGTGCTGGAACCTAAATCAGTAAGCGAGGTGCAGGAGGCTGTAAATACAGCATCGACTCCAATGTTGATACGTGGTGGTGGCACGAAAACTGCTTTGTCAACTTCTAGTGCTAACGGGACTGTAATAGATCTTTCTAATCTTTCAGGCATATTGGAATATCGGCCCGAAGAATTCATCTTTACTGCTTTATCAGGCACATCACTAAAAGATATAACCGAGATGCTAGTAGAAAATGGACAGTGGCTTCCATTTGATCCACCAATGGCTAATATTGGATCTACCATAGGCGGTACATTAGCTACTGGATTAAGTGGGCCTGGTTGTTACCGATTTGGTGGTGCCCGAGACTTTGTTTTAGGTTTAGAGTGGGTCTCAGGTGCTGGAGAAATAATCAGTGGTGGTGCTAAAGTTGTGAAAAATGTAGCAGGATTTGACTTTCCGAAATTAATGATAGGTAGTTTGGGAAGATTTGGTATTATCTCAGAAATAACATTGAAGGTTTTTCCTAATATGAATAGTTTTGGTACTGTCGAATGGGACTGTGGTGATATTGATGATGCCGTAGATTTTGTCAAAGAGATGACGCGTACTCCAATTGACTTGTTTGCTCTTGACTTGGAATCTAACGGGATTGTGAGGGCAAGGTTGGGAGGATTGTCTACCACTTTGAACAATAGGTTAGAACGGTTGTCGGAGTATAGAGATGGTGCCAAAATAATACTAGGAGATGTGGAACTTGATCTGTGGGAACATATAAGAGAATTTTTGTGGTTACCTGACGACTATTCTTTAATCAAAGTTCCCATTATGCCTAATCTTATTCCTCAACTAGATAAGTGTCTTACTAATAGCAAATCACATCGTAAATATAGCGTCGGTGGCAACGTTGCTTGGATTGGCTGGTCCGGAACTACTCAAGAGATAGATACAATTTTGTCTGGTTTGGGTTTAGGAGGTTTACTGATTATAGGTAGTCCGGAAACACCTTGGCTAGGAACGTCTTCGACCATTAGCATCTTTGCTGACAAAGTAAAAAGTGCCTTTGATCCTGAAGGAAGGTTCTTACCTCTATAATGCAACACAATATTCCTGTTGACAGATTAGGCCCTAATGGAGGCATTATGGCAAGTGCAGTTAAGTCATGTGTGCACTGTGGTTTTTGTCTGCCAGCTTGTCCGACATATCAGGTGCTTGGTCAGGAGATGGATTCGCCACGCGGGCGCATATTGTTGATGAAAAATGTATTAGAAGGAACATTGTCTGTACAAGAAGCACAACCATTCGTGGACCGGTGCCTAGGCTGTATGGCTTGTACAACGGCTTGTCCTCCAGACGTGCCGTATGGGGATTTACTTATTTTGTTTCGCTCTTATGCAGAAAATAACAGAACCAATGGCAGTATATTGGATACATGGTTGAGACAGATTGTTCTAGAGACAATGCCTTATCCTGCCCGTTTTCGGGTGGCTATGTTACTTGGTATGTTTGCCAAATTGTTCAAAGCAGTGTTACCCAAAAAAATCGCTACAATCCTTGAGTTGTTGCCATCAAATGTGCCAACCTCTAATCATATTCCAGATATTGTTGCTGCTATAGGCAAGAGGCGTGCGCGTGTTGCTCTAATGCAAGGATGTGTACAGTCTGTGCTAGCGCCTGGAATAAATGAAGCTACTGTACGAGTGCTTAGTAAGAATGGGGTTGAAGTGGTTGTACCCAGAGGGCAGGGGTGTTGCGGAGCTTTGACATTGCACTCGGGATCACTCGAGAAATCTAGAAAGTTAGCATTGAGGAATTTGCAGGTTTTTCCTAGTGATGTCGATGTCGTACTTACCACAGCTGCTGGGTGTGGCTCGGGTATTAGTGAATATGAAATGCTGTTTAACAACACTAGCGAATTATCAATAGCAAGAGATTTCGCTAACAAGGTGCAGGATGCCACTGTTTTTTTGGACGATTTGGGTTTGTCTCACTTACCTGGTCCAACAAATCTCAAGAAGGTTGCGTATCATGATGCTTGTCATTTGTCTCATGCGCAGGGCGTAAGAGATGCACCTCGGCGGTTGATGGATCAGGTGCCTGATCTAGAGGTTGTGGATCTTTCTGATGGAGAGACATGTTGTGGTTCGGCAGGCATCTACAATATTGAACAGCCAGAAATTGCTGAGCAATTGGGAGCTCGAAAAGCGGCAAAAGTAGTAGAAACTGGCGCCAGTGGTTTGGTGACTACCAATATTGGTTGCATTACACAAATTGAATCTCATTTGCGCGTTATTAATAATGAAATTCCTGTGATGCATGTGATGGAGATGTTGGACAATTCTTATGAATAAACTCGTCATTTTTGGTGATTAATCAGTGTCTTTGATTCGTTTGCCAGGACTTATAGATCCACATGTGCACTTAAGGGATCCAGGACACACATATAAAGAGGATTGGTATAGCGGTACTGCTAGCGCGTTAGCTGGCGGATACACTTGCGTACTCGCTATGCCAAACACATCGCCTCCTATTACGGATTCAAGTAGTCTTGAGACTATATTGGATGCCGCACATGGGAGGGTACATTGTGATTATGGAATTCATGTTGCCGGTACCAGCAAAAACACTGCTACTGTTTCTGCGTTGTCAGATAAGGCTTCAGGTTTGAAACTTTATTTGAATGATACATTTGGTGATCTACGATTAGATGGGTTACATATTGTCAATTCTCATATATCTTCATGGCCTAGTAATAGACCGGTGCTATGTCATGCAGAAACTTATATGACCGCAGCAGTACTAATGTTAGCAGTGTTACATCGTCGCTCAGTTCATATTTGTCATGTTAGTCGTAAAGAGGAAATTGATTTGATCAGAGCTGCGCGAGAACGAGGTTTAGCAGTTACCTGCGAAGTGACTCCTCACCATTTGTTTATGACCAATACTGATATTGACAGCATAAGGGAAGGTCGTTATATGGTTAGTCCGGGATTAAATACTATCATTGATCAGGATGCTTTGTGGCAAGCAATAACTGATGGTGTTGTTGATTGTATTGCCACTGATCATGCGCCTCATACATTACTAGAAAAAGACAGCCTGAATTCACCACCAGGGTTTCCGGGTCTAGAGACAAGCTTGGCACTAATGCTTGGTGCGGTAAGCGAAGGTAGACTCACTATGGAGCGATTGACAGAACTTATGTACACCAATCCTGCCAGGATATTTGGATTAGCACCTCAACCGGAAACATGGATTGAAGTAGATGTGCACGAGAAATGGGAAGTCAAAGCGTCTCAGTTTTATTCACGTTGTGGCTGGAGTCCCTTTGAGGGATGGCATTTACAAGGTCGGCTAAAGAAAGTAGTGCTACGCAATAAAACAGTATATGATAGAGGAGAGGTCTTACAACATATTCGATATGGCAAAAACGTGAATCAATAGCAATAGTAGTATCATATCGATTAAGATTAGTAAACTAGACAATGTCAAATCACATGGGATCAGTATGGATCGAATAAATGTACTTCCAGATGAAGGTATTTCTCGTTTTGATGGAATGGACATACTGTCGGTTAAGCAATTCAATCATCATGATCTCGACATTATTTTTGATGTAGCGCGTGAAATGCGGATAATGGTTCGTAAAGAGGGTACATCAGATGTACTTAAAGGCAAACTTCTAGCTAACCTATTTTATGAACCTTCAACGCGAACGTCTTCTTCTTTTGCTGCAGCAACACAGCGTCTTGGCGGTAATGTTATCCAGATAAATAATGTTACTTTTTCATCTGTATCTAAAGGTGAAGAGTTACGAGATACAATACGTAGCATGGGGTCTTACTCGGATGCCGTTGTGTTACGGCACCCAGATGAAGGATCGGCTGATATTGCTGCAGAGGTGTCTGAGAAACCCATAATAAATGCTGGAGACGGAATAGGAGAACATCCCACCCAAGCTTTATTGGATATATTTACAATTGTTGAGGAATTGGACACTATCGATGGTCTCACTGTCACTATGCTTGGTGACTTGAAGTATGGTCGTACAGTACACTCATTAGCAAGACTGTTAGCTTTATATGATGTAAAATTGCATTTTGTTGCCCCGGACCTCTTGAAAGCACCAGATGCATTAGTTGATAGCTTAATTGAAAGTGGTGTGGGACCTTGTAAGCATGTGGATTTGGATTCAATTATTTCTGAAACTGATGTACTGTACGTTACCCGAGTACAACAAGAGCGGTTTGTCGATAAATCCCTTTATGAAAAAGTTAATCGGAGCTATGCGGTAAACGTTGATACAATGGATATTGCAAAAGAGCGCATGATTGTTATGCATCCACTACCACGAGTGGATGAGATAAGCAGAGCAGTCGATGAGGATCCGCGTGCTGCCTATTTTAGGCAAATGGAATATGGAATGTATGTGCGTATGGCTTTGCTAGCGTTAGTTTTTGGAAAAGTATAGTGAAGGCTTTTTTCGATTACTTAGAGAGTAGGTGTAAAGAATCTAACTCTCTACTATGTGTTGGATTAGACCCTCATCCTGAGCTACTATTAAAGCCTTCCCCTATATCAGCTAGAGAATATTGCATTAAGATAATTGAAGAATGTGCAGAGTATGCCTGTGCTTTCAAACCAAACAGTGCTTTCTTTGAGGCTTTTGGTGCAGAAGGTATAGCTGCTTTGTATGAAGTAATTAACAGTGTACCAGATGGTATTCCGGTGATTCTAGATGCAAAGCGCGGTGATATTGCTAGTACGGCACAGGCCTATGCAAGATCTATTTTCGATTATTTAGGAGTGGACGCAGTGACGTATAGCCCTTATTTGGGATCTGATTCAATTACCCCTTTTGTTGAGCGTCCTGATTCAGGTGTGTTTGTCTTATGTAAAACTTCAAACGATGGTTCTAATGACTTCCAAAGCTTGAAGAGTAATGGAGAGTATCTGTATATGCATGTTGCTAGGCAGGCACAGAATTGGAGTCAGTATAACAATCTTGGACTAGTTGTTGGTGCCACTGATCCTCACGCTGTTGAAATTGTACGGCAAGTTGCGCCGACTTTATGGTTTCTTTGTCCAGGTGTAGGTATGCAAGGTGGCAATTTGGCTGCTGCGATACAGGCTGGTTTGAGAGAAGACAATATGGGTATATTAATCAATGTTTCACGTTCAATAGCATCTTCATCCAATCCAGGAAAAGTTGCTAAAGAATTACGTGATAGTATAAATTCCGAGCGGCACTCATCTGATAAAAAGAAGCAAAACTATTACTCTAAGGGGATTGGAGACGGTCTTCTTGAGTCCGGATGTGTCCGGTTTGGCGAATTTACTCTTAAATCTGGTATACAATCACCATTCTATATAGACCTGCGCCGTTTGTCATCTTTTCCTAATGTGCTTCGCTTGGTTGCTGATGTGATAAGTTCAATGTTGGTGAATTTAGAATTTAATTGCATAGCAGCTATACCATATGCCGCATTGCCTATTGGTACTGCTGTAGCTTTAAATACCGATGCTTCATTGATATATCCTAGGCGAGAAGTGAAAGATTATGGTACGGGAGCTGAAATAGAAGGTGTGTTTGAGGTAGGAGATACTGTGGTAGTGATGGATGATTTGGTGACTTCCGGTGAAAGTAAGTTTGAGACGATTAATATCTTACAGGCGGCAGGGATGCTAGTTAAAGATGTGGTTGTGCTCATAGATCGAGAACAGGGTGCTGAGAAAATATTGGCTTCTCATGGATATAAGTTGCACGCTGCGTTTACTATGCGGGAATTGCTAGATGAATGGAAATTATCTGACTCTATTAAATCAGAGCAGTACAGTGCTGCCATGAACTATTTGTCTTCGTCTTCTTAGGATATTGTGATGCAGCAGTCAGGATATAGAGCACTGCGCCATGTTTTATTTAGATTAGACCCCGAAATTGCTCATAATATATCCTTGTATTTGCTGTCAGTAGCGCCTAAATTTAAACCAGTGCGTCGCTGGTTAAATCACTTGTTTGATTACAATAACCCACGACTTGTTACGAGTGTGTTTGGCTTACGATTTGTAAATCCGGTAGGTATTGCAGCAGGTTATGACAAAAATGCCATAGCGGTAGATGGACTTGGTATTCTGGGAGCTGGACATGTAGAGGTAGGGACAATTACTCCAAGTTCTCAGTATGGAAATCAACGTCCTCGTATATTTCGGCTGTCAGAAGATAGCGCTTTGATAAACCGTATGGGATTTCCAAATCATGGTATGGAGACAGTCGCTCCAAGACTTGCAAAGCCCAGGAGCATTCGTTTAGGCCTAAATATTGGGAAGGGGAGTGATACTGCTCTAGAACAATCAGTGTCTGACTACACTAAGATGATTGATAGACTTCAACATCTAGTTGACTATCTAGTTGTAAATATAAGTTCGCCCAATACTCCAGGTTTAAGGGCATTGCAAGGACACGAACTACTAGAGGGGTTTTTGTTGCCCGTCATGGAGCTTCATGCAGAAGTGTGTCCTGATAGACCTTTGCTTGTAAAGATTAGTCCTGATATTACAATTTCGGATCTTGATAATTTGTTGGATATAGTTGTTAGGCATGGTGTCTCTGGTTTGATAGCGACCAACAGTAGTCTTAATCGTGGTGGACTAAGTTATCCAAGGCATATTGAAAAAGGTGGTCTTAGTGGTAGACCATTACATGATAGATCCAACAATATTATTCGGCATATTTACAGGCAGACCGGTGGACAACTTCCGATTATTGGGGTTGGTGGCATTGACAGCTCTAGAGCTGCTTTGGATAAAATTCGATCAGGTGCTAGTTTGGTACAAGTGTATACAGGTTTAGTTTATCGTGGTCCTGGGCTTATCCGTCAAATAAAGCTAGGGATCGCTAACGAGCTAGAGAATTTAGGTGTGGATAGTGTTGGGGATATTGTAGGCGTATCTATTTAATCACAATATTCCCTCATCCCTAAGTTTGGCTACAGCATCTTGATCAAGGCCAATTTTTTCCTTTAGTATTTCTTCAGTGTGTTCTCCTAGGGTTGGTGGTGCTTTGTGTGTTTTGGTAGGAGATGTGGGAATCTTAATCGGAGAATTAAGGAGAGTGACTTTATTGTCTATGGAATGAGGTAGCTCAATCTGCATTTCACGTGACTTTATCTGTTCATTTTCAAATACTTTATCCAGTTCATTGATTGGACCTGATGGTAAACCAACTTTATCAAATATCTCCAACCAGTATCCTGCATTCTGCGTTGCGAACAATTTGTTAAGTTGATCTATCAACTGTCTCCTGTTGTTGACGCGAAGTGCGTTTGTTGAGTATTTTTCATCATCAATCCATTCAGGCTTATTGATGGATTTGCAAAATATTTCCCATTGTTTATCGTTCCCGACTGCTAGAACAAAGTGCATATCTTGAGCCTTGAATGATTGATAAGGAACGATGTTCGGATGGGCATTGCCTAGTCTATTAGTAATTGAGCCCGAAACGAAATAATTGGTAGCTGCGTAAGATAATAGAGCTACTTGACTGTCAAGCAATGACATATCTATACGTTGTCCCTCACCGGTTTTTTCGCGTGAATATAGTGCCGCAAGAATGGCGTTTGATGCAAACATTCCTGTGCTGATGTCAGCAATTGCAACTCCGGCTCTGCTCGGATCGCCATTTTCTGGTCCAGTGATGCTCATAAAGCCTCCTGTGGCCTGTACTATTAAGTCATAGCCTGGTCTAGAGCTATAAGGGCCAGTGTAGCCGTATCCAGTAACTGTGCAATATATCAATCCAGGACGGATTTCTTGTAAAGTCTCGTAATCTAATCCCCAGCGCGATAGTGTTCCTGTCTTAAAATTATCTACAAGCACATCACCTTTAGCAATCAATTTTTTGAGGATTTCCAATCCTTGTGCTGATTTTAGATTTAGTGTCAGACTACGTTTGTTGCGATTAGCACTTAGATAATATGCGGACTCACCCCCTTCTGTAAATGGAGGTCCCCAATGACGAGTATCATCACCTCTGCCAGGAACCTCGATTTTTATTACATCTGCTCCTAGATCTCCCAACATCATTGTGCAATATGGTCCTGCTAATACTCGTGTTAGATCAACTACACATATGTTTTTAAGTAGATTGTTTGCCACACTCATGCTATTCCTCGCTACAAATCTAGATTGTATAAACTTTGATAAATGGTCACACTGTTAATGATATAATCGCAAATCCTTACGGTAAGATAAATTATATTCGGGATTGTGTGATAAATTGCATTGGTACGGCATTATACAATGTCTCTAGAAATTACTTACATGACCAAAACATAAATGAAACCAGCAAGCTTCAAATATTATGCACCTGAGTCATTGGAAGAAGCATTGGTGCTGAAAGCACAGTATGGTGATGAAGCCAGAATTCTGGCAGGTGGGCAGAGTCTAATTCCGGCTATGAATTTCCGTATAATGCAACCTACTGTGCTGCTTGACTTAAACTTGCTGGCAGAACTCTCTTATATATCCTCCAAGGAGAGTGCAGTTTTACATATTGGTGCTATGACTCGACTAAGTGAAGTTGAGGATGATCCTTTAATTGCTGATAGAGTTTCTTTATTACATGAATCTCTTCCCTACATTGCCCATCCTCAGATACGTAATAGAGGTACTGTAGGTGGGAATATAGCTCACGCGGATCCAGCTGCCGAGCTTCCGGTAGTAGCTTTAGCTACCAAGTCGAGATTTCGGGTCCAATCCACCAATGGATCGCGTTGGATTAATAGCGATGATTTTTTTAGAGGGTATTTTGAAACTGCTATTGACTCTAGTGAAATATTGGTTGAATTAGAAGTGCCTTTTCATGCGGCCTCTACTGGGTGGGCATTTCTAGAGGTTTCTCGTCGGTCGGGAGATTACGCCATGGCCGGTATAGCAGCAGTGATAACGTTAGATAGTGATTATATTTGTAGGAAGGCCCGTTTGGTGTATTTGAATCTATCAGATGCACCTCTGGAAGCAAAGCAGTCAGCTGATATGCTGGTTGGAGAAACTCTATCGGATGAACTGATAAGTCAAGTTGCTAACAAAGCTTCAGAAGAGGAGATTATGCCGATGGAAAGTTTACATGCTACGGTAAATTACCAGAGGCATTTAGCTTGCATACTAACTAAGCGAGCATTGAAATTAGCATATGGGCGGGCTAAAGAAACATGAGTGACAATCATTTGATAAAGGTTACTATTAATGGCACAAAACATACATCTTCTGTAGAAGCGCGCATGTTGTTAAGTGATTTTATACGTCACGAACTTGGTTTGACAGGCACGCATGTTGGTTGCGAACATGGTGTTTGCGGGGCCTGCACTGTGATATTAAATGGAATATCTGTCAGGTCATGCTTGATGTTTGCAGTACAGGTACACGGACAGCAAATAACCACAGTAGAAGGTATGGCAACCAAAGCAACTGATTTACATCCCCTTCAAGAAGCATTCCGCGAAGCACATGGGTTGCAATGTGGGTTTTGTACTCCAGGTATATTGATGAGCCTCATTCCTTTTCTAGATGATAACCCGAGTCCATCGGAAGAAGAAATTCGGGCTGCCATATCTGGAAATTTGTGTAGGTGTACTGGTTATCAAAACATAGTGAATGCTGTGAAACTATATTTGGAGCGTGATTCATAATGTTGTCATCAGTGGTAAATGGTTCATTGTCTAGTTTCAAGAACGGTAGTTTTAATAATTTCCTAGATTATTTGGAACAATTGGAAAGCCACTTTATATTAAAAGAGCAGGAAGTATATGCTTTTGTTCCTGAGTCAGAACGTTTCAATCGCTTGCGCATTGAAGCTAGAGCATTGTTTGAACAGTATCCAGATCCAAAAAACCGTCCTCCTCTTTTTGGATTAATTGTAGGAGTGAAAGATATATTTCATGTAGATGGTCACATTACTAGTGCTGGTAGCAATGTTCCTACAGATGTTTTGCAAGGCACTGAAGCTGAAAGTGTGACGCTTCTAAAGAAGGCAGGGGCTCTAGTAATAGGTAAAACGATTACCACCGAATTCGCTTACTTTGCACCTGGCCCTACAAGGAACCCACATAATATTTTATGTACTCCTGGTGGATCTAGTAGCGGATCAGCAGCTGCTGTAAGCTCGGGATTATGCCTTCTATCATTAGGTACACAAACCATAGGATCAATTACTCGCCCCGCTGCTTTTTGTGGTGTTGTTGGATATAAACCAACCTATGATCGTATTTCTCGGTCTGGTGTGATACCTTTATCTCCTTCAGTAGATCATGTTGGTACTTTTGCTCCTGATGTTGCCACCGCTGCATGTGCAGCTACACAGTTGGTTGAGAAGTGGAACACAGAAATAACAGACACGAAGGAAAACCAATCTATAAGTTTAGGTGTACCAGAAGGCGTTTATCTGGACAATGTTTCTGATGAAGGCACGATGCAATTTTATGCTACTTGTGATCGACTTGCTAACGCTGGGTTTGACATAAAATCAGTCACTGCCATGCTTGATTTTGAAGATATATTTGTTAGACATAATTTACTAGTGGCTGCCGAAGCAGCGAGTGTTCATGAGAATTGGTTTGCGAGTTATACTAATAAGTATCATCCCAAAACTGTTGAATTGATATTAAGAGGTCAATCAGTTTCGGAACATGATTTAAATGTTGCTCTTCAAGGTAGGTCTACGTTGCGAAAGGAATTGACTGCATTAATGGATCGGAATCAGATAGATTTGTGGATATCTCCTTCGGCTCCTGGAGTAGCTCCTAATGGGTTGGACAGCACTGGTGATCCCGTAATGAATTTACCTTGGACCCATAGTGGTTTGCCTACTATAGGAATGCCCTCTGGCAAGAATGGCGATAGATTGCCCTTTGGGTTGCAATTAACGGGTCGTTTTGGAAAAGATGAGACTCTATTTTTTCTGGCATCACAAATAGAGTCAGTACTTATATAAGAATTTATTGGTTATATATGACAAACGTAACTGGTGAAATACGGTCTGGTACATACTTCGACTCAGTGGTGTTAATGCAGCTGCAAAAAGGTATGCTTGAATTAGATGGTGTGCTTGATGCTGGAGTAATGATGGGTACGCAGGCTAATAAGGATGTGTTAGATCAGAGTGGACTACTACCGAGTTCCTGCAGAATCGCTGTGGCAGAGGACCTCATTATTGCAGTTAAGGCTGACAGTGTATCCCAAGCATCAGCTGCACTTAAACATGTAGATGTATTACTAAATAAACGTAAGTTGATAGCAGATGATCAGGAGTTTCGTCCTCGTAGTCTGGATATGGCTGTTAGAACATTACCAAACAGTCAATGGGTTATAGTTTCTGTTCCTGGACGTTATGCTGCAGGGGTTGCACGTGAAGCTCTTGGTTTTGGCAAACACGTTTTTCTTTATAGTGACAACGTTTCTCTGGAAGATGAAGTGTCGTTAAAGACAATGGCAGCAGACAAAGGATTGTTGGTTATGGGTCCAGATTGTGGGACTGCTGTGATTGATGGAGTGGGTTTAGGTTTTGCAAATCAAAGCCAATCAGGTTCGGTAGGTATTGTGGCTGCATCAGGTACAGGACTACAGGCTTTAACCGTGACTATTGACAACTTAGGTTCTGGTATAACCAATGCTATTGGTACTGGTGGACGTGATTTGAATCAGCAGGTTGGAGGTATTACTTCTCGACAGGCGCTAGATGTGCTTAACAGAGACACAAATACTAAGGTCATAATATTAACGTCTAAACCAATCTCATCGCGTTCTGCAATGGAGTTGATGCAAGTACTGCATGCACTAGAAAAACCGGTGGTTGTTAATTTTCTAGGTTATGCTCCCCCAGCCTATCAAATAGGCAATGTGTTTTTTGCATCTACCTTACGTGAAGCAGCCAAGTTAGCGATTGAGTTATGTGACAATTTGGACCTTTCCACTAATATGAAGTCGGATTCTCAAAAGAAATTTGCGTCTTCACAGCGCTATATACGCGGCCTGTTTTCAGGCGGTACTCTGGCTTATGAGACTTTGTTGGTCCTGCGTGCATTTACTACAGGGGTTTATTCTAATATTCCTATCGATGAGTCATACAAACTGGATGATCATGCATCTAGTCATAAGCATACAATTATAGATATGGGAGAGGACGAATTTACCATTGGTCGGTTACACCCAATGATAGATTCGGATTTGCGTTTGAGGCGTTTTCAGCAAGAAGCTGCTGACCCAGAGACAGCAGTAATATTGTTGGACGTAGTACTTGGCTATGGATCACACTCAAACCCTGCGGCCGAATTAGCGCCGATTATATCTGAGGCCAAATCACTAGCACGTCGCTCGGGACGTCACTTGGAAGTAGTTGTATTGGTGGTTGGAACCGTAAGTGACCCGCAAGATGTAGTTGCTCAAACAAATATATTGAGGAAAGCAGGTGCGCACATAGAAACTAACGCTGATGAGGCGGCAATTTATGTTGGTAACATAATTTCCGGATTGAACACAACCTCAAAAGCGAGCTTAAGACCGGTTGTATTGGATAGTTCCGGACAATCTTTGGCGGCCATAAATGTAGGATTAGAATCTTTCTACGAAAGTTTAATCAGACAAGGCGCTGAGGCAATCCATGTTGATTGGCAGCCACCTGCTCAAGGGAAAGACAATCTAATGGATTTATTGGCAAAGATGAAAAGCTAATAGGAGGTAATTTTGGCAAAAATCAAAATTGATCAAGCAAATGATATAGCTGTAGAACGTATGATGTCAGCGCGTCCTATTCTTACAGGCATTGCTACTGCTAGGGATGTTATTCCAAATATGGAGGACAATTTGCTGCTGCATGCAGGTCCTCCCGTTGAGTGGGAACAAATGTCTGGTCCAATGCAAGGGGCTGTGATAGGTGGATTAATATTTGAAGGCCTGGTTGATAATGAAACTGATGCAGTAAGTATGGTAGAAGCAGGTGAAGTCAAGTTTGCTCCGTGCCACGAGCACAGTAGTGTTGGTCCAATGGCTGGAGTTACGACTGCATCTATGAAAGTCTATGAGGTGACTAATACTACTCATGGCAACGTTGCCTATAGTAATCTAAACGAAGGATATGGAAAGGTACTTAGGTATGGAGCATTTAGCGATGATGTGATCACAAAATTGCGTTGGATGAATGATGTTTTGGCTCCGGTCTTGTCGGAAGCTCTTGTGAAGAGCGAAAATGGAATAGATGTTCGACAGTTGCTATCAGAATCATTACATATGGGTGATGAAGGTCATAATCGAAATAAAGCGGGATCAATTCTTTATACTGCAAAACTTGCTCCTATGGTCACCAAACTTGCTATTGATAGTAATATTGCTTCCGAAGCGCTACAATTTCTGGCAGACAATGCACTGAGTGTGTTAAATCCTGTAATGGCTGCGTGCAAATCTATGGCTGATGCTGCTCATGGTGTCGATGGTAGTACATTAATGACAATCATGGCTCGTAATGGTACTGAACTAGGGATTCGTATAAGTGGCTTAGGAGATAAGTGGTTTACAGGTCCAGTTGGACAGCCAGACGGTCTGTATTTTCCGGGTTTTACTGCTGAGGATGCTAGTGGTGATATAGGTGATAGTACCATTACCGAGACGGTTGGAATCGGTGGTTTTGCCATGGCTTCTGCGCCAGCAATCGTTGCGTTTGTTAGTGGCACACCACAAGACGCTATAAATGCTACTATGGAAATGTACGAGATTACGGTATCTGAGCACAGTCATTTTACTATCCCAGCACTGAATTTCCGTGGAACTCCAGTCGGAGTCGATATCCGCAAAGTGGTAGAGTTGGGTATCACTCCTCGTATAAACACAGGTATTGCTCATAGGGATGCGGGAGTTGGTCAGGTAGGAGCTGGATTAGTACGACCTCCAATGAATGTATTTGAAGATGCTTTGGTCTCTTATGCAGAGCATTATGGTTTAGTGTGAAAAGTGTAACTTGAGTGAATGGTGTTTAACAAAGGAGATTTAGATGCAAAGTGACAAATTTATCCGCTTAATGACTGATGCAAGATGGTTTGACCTGACTCAAGCAATGAGTATTTTTACACCACCGTGGCCGGGAGAGATGCCTTTGCAGATACAGTTTTTTAAGAGGCTTACGGGCTCTTTCATTGGCGGTCAAGGTGCAAATGGTCAATTGATTGAATGGAGCAATAACACTGGTACTCATCTCGTAGGACCTCGTGCTTTTCATTCTGGAGAACGAGCTATTGCTGATATTCCATTGAGTGATTTATGTGGTGAAGGCGTGGTTGTAGATATTTCTGATGATGTTTCCGACTATAGTTTATATACACCAGAAATGATAACGAGTCGAGCGGAAGTTAAATCGGGCGATATTTTGATAATCAATACGGGATATCACAAGTATGGGTATGATCAACCTGATGTGTTAAACGAATCTGCACAAGGTGGCATAGAAAATAAGGAGTTCGGGTTTTATCTTCGGCATCCTGGGCCTTCGCCAGAATTTTTTGATTGGGCAATGGACATGAACATAAAATTAATTGGTGTGGATTGTGGATGTGCAGAGCATCCTATGAACACCAATTTGCGTTATATGCATGAACGGGAATTTGAGAAAGCACAAGCTAAAGCACAAGAAGTATATGGTAAGGATTGGGATGAATTGTTTCCTCAGGATTGGTACTATGAGTTAACGCATGTCACTATGCCAAAATCAGGCATGTTATTGGCTGAGTCTCTTGGTGGGCAAATCAATGAAATTGGCAATCAGCGTGCTTGGGTAATGGTACAGCCATTGCCGTTCATGGAGGTTGAATCAGCGTGGTCACGTGCAGTAGCTATATTGCCGCCTGATGGAATGGAATCATCCAACTTCTTTGCTGCTATGGGAACTGCTGAGATGTTGGATATGACCTTACCATTTAGTGTGCAGACTCCTCAATGGGCGAATTACATACCCTTAAGTATTGATTACACAAAGCGTGTTGGAGGTCACAACTTTGGTATGGGTCGAAACAATGCGAATTGTCGGGCTAGCTTTCATTTAGCTACTCATATGGACGGCGAAAAACATTTTAGCATCAGTGGTAGAAGTATAGGCGAAACCCCTTTGGACTATTGGGTTGGTGCAGGAGCGGTAGCTGATATTTCAGATAAGGTTAGTGACTCCAGTGTATATACTCCTGAGATGATAGAGGAAGCTGTAGATGTGCATGAGAATGACATCCTTATTATAAAGACAGGGTATTGTAAGTATGGTTGGAATAGCCCAGATTCTAATGAGTTTCGTTATATGATCAAACATCCTGGACCATCTCCAGATTTTGCTGATTGGTGTATAGAAAAGAAGATCAAATGGATAGGGATAGATTGTGTGGCAATGGAACATCCTATGAATACCATTCAAAGAGTGTTTCACCCCAAAACGTTTGATGAGGCAGAAAAGAAACTCAACGAACGATTTGGTAAAGATTGGGATGAAATGTATCCTTTAGATCAATACTATCAAGATATGCATCTCAACTTGTTTCCTAAAGGTATTGTTCATGCTGAAAATTTGGGTGGTGCATTAGCAAATATGGAAAGTGGTCGATACTTTGTCGGGTGTTTTGTACAAAAAGGAATGGAGTTGGCTTCATGCTGGGGTCGATTTGTGGCTTTTAGGGAGTGACAAGAGGTAAATCTGATGGGTTCTACTCGGTTTTTCGGACAACCTATTGTACGCAATGAAGATCCTCAACTATTAACTGGTCAGGCGTTATTTGTAGACGATGTTCAGCTGCCGGAAATGTTACATGCAGCGTTTTTGCGAAGCACTTATGCTCACGCGCGAATTGTGAGTATCGATGTTTCACAGGCATTACAGCGTGAAGGAGTTGTTGCCGTGTATACTGCAGCAGATTTAGGTGATTACTGGCAGCCTGGACCTTTATTAGTACCACCTCCTCCTATAGAGGATATTGTGTTTAATCAACGGACTCAAGTTCCCTTGGCAAAAGAAAAAGTAAGGTTTGTAGGCGAACCCCTAGTAATGGTGTTAGCTGAAGATCGTTACATAGCTGAAGATGCCTTGCAGGATATATACGTCGATTATGATCCGCTTTCTGTGGTGGCAGATTTGAGCACTGCTTTAGAAGCAGATTGTGCACTTGTGCATGATGACTTAGATAGTAATCTTTGTGCACATGTGGTGCAGACAAAAGGTGATTATTTTGAGGCCGCAAAGGAAGCAGCATGTGTTTTAAAGCGTGAGTTTATTTATGATCATGGTGCAGCCGCAGCTATGGAGAACCGTGGTATTGTGGCTAGTTGGGATAGGCGAGCTCAGCGCCTGACTATCTGGGATACAACTCAGGCTCCCATCCCTATTCGTAATGGTCTAGCAGAAATGCTCCAGCTTTCAGAGAATCAGGTGCGTGTAATCGCTCCTTTTATAGGTGGCGGATTTGGCCCCAAGATTATGATGTTTTATCAGGAAGAAGTGTTATTACCATGGGCTGCTATGAAAATAGGACGTCCGATTAAATGGATAGAAGATCGGTCGGAAAATTTTTTCGCTACTACACAGGAGCGGAGTCAGATACATACAGCTGAAATAGCTATGGATTCAAGTGGGCTCATTCTGGGAGTATGGGATAAGTTTTTACATGATGCAGGTGCATATGCGCCCTACGGATTAACTGTTCCAATAAACAGTCAATGCACTTTACTAGGTCCGTATCATATCCCAAATTATTATAGCGAATTCGATGCTGTTTTCACTAATTTTCCAATTGTCACACCATATCGAGGTGCCGGCAGACAGCATGGAGTATTTGTGATGGAAAGATTGTTAGATATAGCTGCTCGTACAATGGGAATTGACAGGGCAGAAATACGTCGCAGAAATTTTATTGAGCCTGATCAGTTCCCATATAACAATGAAATTATTTACCAGGATTTTGCCCCATTAATTTATGATAGTGGGAACTATGATCCATCAATGAAGAAGGCGCTGGACATGATAGATTATGAAACATTTGTCAAAGAAACCCAGCCGGCTTTGCAATCTGAAGGACGTTATGTGGGTTTAGGTATAGTTGCTTATGTGGAAGGCACAGGTATTGGGCCATATGAAGGAGCACGAGTACAAGTCCAAGCTAGTGGTAAAGTGACTGCGGTGACAGGTGTCGGCACTCAAGGGCAAGGCCATTTGACAAGTTTTGCACAAATAGTTGCTGACCAGCTAGGGGTGGATGTGTCAGATGTAGATATAGTCACTGGTGATACTGATCAGTTTTATTGGGGCGCTGGGACATTTGCAAGTCGTGGTGCTGTGGTTGCGGGAAATGCGTTTAATGAAGCCGCGCGTGATGTTCGGGCTAAAGCACTAAAGATGGCAGTCGATGCTTTGGAGGCAGAGGAAGAGGTAGTGGAATTAGTAGGTGGAGTAGCTAGGGTACAATCAGATCACGAGAGGAGTATAGGTCTAGGAGAGCTAGCAAGAAGAGCCAACCCCATGCGTGGTGCTGTCAAGCCGGGCACTGAACCAGGTTTAGAGGCAACCAATTACTTTGGTCCAGAACGAGGCGCTACTGCTAATGGTATTCATGCCATGATTGTTGAAGTCGATCCTGAAACAATGTTGGTTGATATAAAGAAGTATGTGGTAGTTCATGACTGTGGAGAAGTGATTAATCCTATGATTTTGGAAGGCCAGATTCAGGGTGGGGTTGCTCAAGGTATAGGTAATGCATTCTACGAGAAATTAATGTTTGACGAAAGCGGTCAATTGCTTAATGCTTCGTTCATGGATTATCTTCTTCCAACTGCATTAGATGTTCCGAACATTGAATCAGATCATGTTACTACCCCATCCCCGTTAAATCCAATGGGAATCAAGGGTGCAGGAGAAGCTGGGGCAATTCCCGTAGGCGCACTTTTTGCGCAAGCGATTGAAGACGCATTGTTCGATTCAGAAGTAGAGATTACAGAAATTCCACTGAGTCCTAGCATGCTTTGGGAAATTGTTGAAGCTGCGAAATAGAATGCAATTGTTATCTCAGTCGTATTCTACAGGAGCGGCAGAATGGTTATCAAGCAACAACAAGGCTCACGTATTTTCAAGTTTTGAGAGAGTATGCAATTTGATAGACGAACAAGGTAGATTTATTGCTGTTGTTCATAATAAAATCGGGAACGGACCGTTTGCGATGGTGCTTGAGGAATTGCCGTTTAGTTTAGAAAAAATGTTATCTGTTGGTACTCCTGTTGTTGTTGGCAAAAATAGTTTGACTGTCAATACGACGACAATCGATTTTAGTGAAGCTACACTATGGTCTGCTCGCGTAGATTGGGATTACCCTAAGGATCGCCCACATCGTTTTAATAAAAATATTCGTGATTTATATTTGACTGTACAGAACAACGCTTCGGATGAGAGCCTCAGCTCAATGTTATGTTCAAATAAGGACAATGTGGGGTACGTATGTACCAAGGTAGCTGAGGCTGCTCAACAATTGTATCGAGGAATTGTCAGCGGCAACATACAAAAAATATATGTGAGTGCTGCAAATATGGCAGGATTAGGCGTTGGTTTGACGCCAGCAGGCGACGATTTTTTAGTGGGTGTTATGTATGCATTGTGGTCTATATTTAATCAAAAGGATGCTGCAAGGTGGTCACGTACAATTGCAGCTGCTGCTGCGTCTCATACGACTATGTTGTCCGGAGCCATGTTGCAAGAGTCAGCTAATGGGCACGCTTGCGAGCACTGGCATGCGCTTGTAGATGTTCTATGCAAAGAAAATGTTACAGATGTGACCCGGGCATGTATGGATATTTTGTCACTTGGACATACGTCGGGTGCTGATGCTTTGGCAGGTTTTTTGTTATCGATTGATTGTTTGAGCGATCATATAAGTTTGAATTAGGAGTCCTATATTATGAGTACTAAATTTGATCTAGCTATAAAAAATGCCCGTTTAAGACGTAAACCAGATAGTGTGTACCATATTGGTGTAACAAATGGGAAAATTGCAGCAATATCAAAAAATGATGTTCCTGTAGCCGAAGTTGAACTTGATGCTGAAAGCAATCTTGTAACCGAGTCTTTCGTGAATCCACATCTTCACTTAGACAAGGTATTCACATTGGATCGATTGGATGAATTGGCACTTGAAAAATACCATCAGAATCAAATGGCAGCAGCAGCTACAGCTATCGAGCTGGCTTCAAGAGTAAAAACACAATATGATAGATCTTGGATTATTGAAAATGTACGGATTGCTCTACGTTGGGCTGCGATACATGGTAATACCCACATTCGCGCATTTGCGGATGTTGATAATAAGGCCAAACTAGAAGGTGTATTTGCTCTACTTGAGTTGAGAGAGGAATTTCGCAATATTGTTGACATTCAGGTGGTGGCATTTCCGCAAGATGGAGTTGTCAAGGAGCCAGGTGCTGACATATTGGTTCGTGAGGCCATGTCAATGGGAGCAGACGTGGTTGGTGGCATTCCCTGGATTGAACATAGTGACTCCGATGCCCAGAGTCATATAGATGCAATGTTTTCTATTGCAACTCAATTCGATGCTCCAATTAGTATGTTGGTCGACGATGTTGGTGATGCGAAATTACGCACATTGGAAATGTTAGCTATGACTACGAAGAAGGTTGGTTGGGAAGGTCGTGTTTTAGCACATCATGCTAGAGCTATGGCACTTTATCCAGATAGTTACCATAGTGATTTGGTTAGACTCTTAAAAGACAATAGTATTGGTATAGTAACTGATCCACATACTGGCCCTTTGCATGTTCGTGTTAAGGATCTGCTTGAAAAAGAAGTGTTAGTGTGTCTGGGGCAAGATGATATTAGCGATGCATATTATCCATATGGTCAGAACAATATGTTAGAAGTGGCATTTTTAGCATCTCATTTGTTGTGGATGACTACGAAAGAGGATATGGATTGTTTGTATGACATGATTACTTCCAGCGCTGCCAAAGCTATGGGTTTGGCGACACACAAACTAGAAGTGGGTTCTGCAGCTTCATTGGTTGTGCTGGATGTTCCTACTACAATCGAATCTCTAAGATTTCATCGTGCACCTAAATATGTGATTAATCATGGTCGTATAATTGCAGAAAGTGGTGAGCTTGTATACTAGCAACCTACTTTTCTAGCGAACATTGTAAGGTTTGATCCCTCGAAATATCATCGACTAAGTATTGAGTAAGATTACGGGCTCCGCAACTTTTGCTTGGCAGTGGTGTTTACTTAATAGTTATTAATAAGTTTTCTAATTAATGGCCAGTTAATAATGTTTGTAATCTAATAAGGAGACAAATCATGACAAATTCTGTCAAGACATATCTTCCAAACGATGTTCCTCCGTTTGGCGAGTTAGTTTTGCTTGGTTTCCAGCACGTGTTGACTATGTTTCCTGCGACAATTTTTGTCGCAGCGCTTACAGGATTCCATGTAGGTACTGTTTTAGTGGTTTCTGGTGTCGGTACAGTTGTTGCGCTGACACTGTCTAAGTGGAGGCTAGGTACTTTTATACCTTTGTTTTATGGATCAAGTTTCAGTTACATAGCTGCATATCTAGCAATTGTTACCCAAATGACGGGTGGTCTTCCTGAGTTTGGTGTGCCCGTACCTGATAATGTCATCAGCACAATGCAGGCAGGTATCGTTGTAACTGGAGTCCTGAACATAATCATAGGTATGATTATTAGGTCTGTAGGTAAAGCGAAACTTGACCAAGTTTTGCCGCCGGTGGTTACAGGCTCAGTTGCAGCCATTATAGGCTTCGGTCTGGCATTTGCTGCTCTTGATATGGCTGGGGCTAACTGGGGAGTAGCATTGTCTACTTTGTTGGTTACTGTGTTGTTCTCAGTATATCTGCAAGGCAAGGGATTTATAGGAATGTTGCCAGTGCTTCTTGGAGCAGTTGGTGGTTGTCTGATATCTTCTGTTATCGATCCAGGTTCCCTTAATATGGGTGCGGTCGGTGCCGCAGCATGGTTCCAAATTCCACACTTCACTTTTCCGGTTTTTAGTGGTGCTATGGTAAGTACTGCAATTTTCAGTATCGCAATTATGGCTATTGCAACCATACCTGAATCTACGGCTCATCTATATCAGATAGGACTTTATGTTGACCGCACTGCAGAAGAGGCAGGCAGAGAGAAATCAAATTTGGCTGAGTATGTTGGTTTCAATCTTATACTCGATGGAATTGACGATTTCTTGAAGGGTTTAACTGGTGCTACAGCTGGTACAAACTACGGTGAGAATAATTCACTCATGGCAATTACACGGAACTACTCAGGACCAGCATTGATTTCAGCCGGCGTCATAGCAGTATTGCTAGGGTTTATAGGAAAGCTATCAGGTTTAGTACAATCAGTGCCGATAGCAGTGACCGGCGGATTGGCAATATACTTGTTCGGTGTGGTTGGTATGCAAGGAATTGCTTTGATGCAAGAACACAAAGTCAACATGTTTGTGCCTCGCAATCTAGCAGTGGGTGCCGTGATTATGGTAGTTGGTATTGGAGGTAACATTGGTTTTGAAGGCGGCTTTTTACCAATTTCGTTCTTGCAAGGTGTATTTCCTAATGGTCTTCCCGCTATTGCTACAGCTGCAGTAATGGGTATCTTCATGAACGCCATCTTTCTGATATTTAAACCGTCAACAGAATCCTAATAGCAAATGTATTAATTGCTGACATATAGGACAATTTATTAGAGAGTATGAGGGTGCAATGTGTAATAACATTGCACCCTCTTTTTGGTAATTGCTATCAATATGTACTAAACTCTTGCTCAATGGTTATCAACCTTACAACAATGTATTAACAAGATATGGAGACATTATATGACTAGGATCGTGCGAAGTGCCCTGTTGCAGTGTGCTTATACTGGCGATAAACAAACAATGATTGATAAACATGTGAACTATGTGGAACAAGCAGCTTTGCAAGGTGCTGAAGTAATGTGTTTCCAAGAACTTTTTTATAGTCCATATTTTTGTCAGGTGCAGGATGCAGTTCATTATTCGTGGTCAGAGCCGGTGCCTGATGGTCCTACTACAATTTTAATGCAGGAGATTGCAGCCAAGCATAAAATAGTGCTGATCGTTCCACTGTATGAGAAGGATGATGCCGGTATATATTACAATACTGGTGTAGTAATTGACTCTGATGGCACCTTTTTAGGTAAATATCGCAAGACTCATTTGCCGCATTTGGCAGGATTTTGGGAAAAATTTTATTTCCGTCCTGGCAATACAGGTTATCCAGTTTTCGAAACTTCAGTCGGAAGAATAGGAGTTTATATTTGCTACGATCGACATTTTCCCGAAGGAGCACGTCTGTTGGGATTGAATGGAGCAGAGATAGTTTTTATTCCCTCAGCTACATCACGTGGACTCTCACAACATTTGTGGAAGATAGAACAGACCTCACATGCTATAGCTAATGGATATTTTGTTGGCACAATAAATAGGGTAGGTATAGAGGCTGAGTTTGGTACAAATAATTATTATGGTCAATCGTATTTTTGTGATCCCAAAGGTCAATTTGTGGGAGATGTTGCGAGTGAAGATGCTGATGAATTAGTGGTACGTGAATTGAACTTGGATCTAATTCAGGATGTACGTAATACATGGCAATTCTATCGAGATCGACGTCCTGATATGTATGATGGTATAGTAGCTTCCTGATGAGGCAACTGTTAGGATGTAGATGGTCATGTTGAATACTCGATAATGCTTTCAAAAGTAGATATATTTCGTCGGTTTTCCAACATAATTGTGGTGCGTGGAGGATTACAATGAAAAAAAACGAGATTCTTGCAAAACAGGAAGAATATTTGTGGCCTAACCACTTACTCTATTATACTGATCCTTTACCATTAGATTATGGTGATGGATTATATGTTTGGGACGTAGAAGGCAATAAGTACCTTGATTTTTTTGCAGGTATTCTTACCAACAGTGTCGGTCACAATCATCCATTGGTTGTTGAAAAAATGCGTGAGCAAATTAGAAAGCTAGTTCACACTTCTACACTTTATCCGCATGAAAATCATGTAACTTTGGCAGAGAAAATCGCATCTATTGCACCTGGAGAATTACAAACCTCATTTTTTACCAATTCAGGGACGGAAGCTAATGAAACCGCCATTATGTTAGCGAAAGCCTATACTGGTGAGCAGGAAATAATTGCATTGCGACATGGATATAGTGGAAGATCTGCTTTGGCTATGGGACTTATAGGGCAATCTGAGTGGCGGGTAGGACCCAGCCAGATACCTGGAATAAACCATGCTATAAGTCCATACTGCTACCGATGCCCATTAAAGATGACCTATCCCGAGTGTGGAGTTGCATGTGCGGAAGATATAGAAGATTTAATAAAGACGACCACTTCGGGGCGTATAGCAGGTTTTATGGTGGAACCAATACAAGGTGTCGGTGGGTTTATAACTCCTCCTAAGGAGTATTTTAAAATAGCGTCAGAAATAGTTAAACACTATGGTGGTTTATTTATATGTGATGAGGTGCAGACTGGATTTGGACGTACCGGACAACATTGGTTTGGTATTGAACATTGGGGTGTGGAACCAGACATAATGACTATGGCAAAGGGCATAGCTGGTGGGATGCCCATGGGTAATACAATTACAACTCTTGAGATTGCAGCCGAGCTAGTTGGCAAAGGAATGACTATTAGCACATTTGGTGGTAATCCTGTGTCATGTGCTGCCTCTCTAGGAACTATAGAGGTTATGGAAACAGAGGCTAATCCAAACCACGTTAAGGATGTGGGCTCACGTCTACAATCAGGATTAGATCGACTTTGGGAAAAGTATCCTCTTATAGGAGATGTGCGTGGGAAAGGTTTGATGCAAGGGATAGAACTAGTGAAAGATCGTAAAACTAAAGAGCCGGCACCAGATGCTGTGGCCAAGATTTTTGAACATACCCGAATGTACGGATTGTTAATAGGTAAAGGGGGTCTTTACAGTAATGTACTGCGTATTTCACCTCCTCTTACTGCTACTAATGAGCACGTAGAAGAGGCTCTTGTAATTTTGGATCATGCGTTTGCTAAAGTGCAGGAGGAGTTTTAGATTTTATGATTTTAGTGACCGGTGCTGCAGGTAAAACGGGTCAGGCGGTCGTTCGAGCTTTATTAACTAATGGACAGAATGTTAGGACATTAGTTCGAAATGAAACACAGCGCGAATTAATGTCTTCACTTTATGACATTGATATTGTTGTAGGAGATATGACTGTAGAGTCTATGCTTAGTAATTTGTTTGAGGGTATCAGAGCTGTATATCATATATGTCCTAATATGCATCCCGATGAGCTTAGTATTGGATTGGCAATGATATCAGCTGCTAAAAATTCTGATCTGAGTCAATTTGTGTTTCATTCTGTTTTACATCCTCAGGTTCAGGCAATGCCTCATCACTGGCAAAAGATGCGTGTGGAAGAGGCCCTCTTTACTTCTGGTATACCATATACAATACTGCAACCTGCAGCATATATGCAGAACATTCTAGCTGAATGGCGAAACATTATGCAACAGGGGATAATACGCGTACCGTACTCACCTGAATCTAAGGGTAGCCCAGTTGATTTGAAAGATGTTGCTGATGCGGCTGCACTTGTACTTTGCGAACGAGATCATATTGGCGCAATATATGAGCTGTGTGGTCCAGATGTATTGAGCTATCAAGAGCAGGCTACAATATTAAGTGAAGCTATAAACCGCTCTATATATGTGCAACAAATAAGTTTAGATGAATGGAAGACTCAAGCAAACGATGTTGGTTTGAGTGCTTATTCGCTCGAATCTCTAATGAAGATGTTTTCATATTACGATTTATATGGTTTTTGGGGCAGCTCGCATGTGTTGAGAAATTTGTTACAAAGACCCCCAACTTCCTTCATGGAATTTGCAATCAATCAAAATAAAAAAAACCAACAGGATTTGCTATAATGTTGTCCGCTTAATTCAATATATATGTGTACATTTATTTGAAAAACTTCTACCTTATATTTGCTAGCATTATTGCTTGTTGTCTACTCAGTTCCTGTCAGTTTATAACTAATGGGGGCAGCGATGATCCAGTAGCAGACAACAGTGGTGAAGAGCAGCATATTGAGCCGCAAGTAACTAATACAGTGGTAGCCGATGATGAACTCATTGTTGCTACAGTAAATACAGTCCCCATTTTTGAAGATCGATATGAGCGTGAGGTACTGCGTTATGAAACTGCTCTACAAAAATCGGAACTATCAACTGCAAAAATTGATACATATTCTATTGATGTACTAGAGCAGTTGATAATGTCTGAGTTGATTATTCAAACTGCACATGAACAGGGTATAACAGTAACAAATCGGCAGTTAGAGGAAGCTTATGCAGATAGTGTATCCGCGCGTGGTGGTCAGACTGGATTTGAGCAGTGGTTAGATGAGAACATTTACACTGAGGTCGAATTCCAGGCTTATCTGGAGGAGCAATTGTTTGCTACAAAAGTGCGAGAGTTAGTGCTGAATGATGTAGGAACTCATGCTGAACAGGTAAATGCGCGTCATATAGTGGTGGCTACTAGGGAACAAGCGGAGGATTTACGTAGTAAAATCATTTCTGGCGCGGATTTTGCAACCATAGCATCTTTACACTCGCTTGATCGTAGTACAAGCATGAATGGTGGAGATTTAGGATGGTTTCCAAGAGGACTACTTACGATGTTAGCTTTGGAAGCGGAAGCATTTAGTTTGGACCCAGGACAGTTGGGGGATATTGTGGAGACTGAGATTGGTTTCCATATAATTCAGACCATAGATCGTAACTTGGAACGGGAGCTGACACCCAATACCGCTATAGTAGTAAGAAGAACAACACTTGATCGTTGGCTTGCTGATTTGAGGTCGCAAGCCGTAATAGAGAAATTTATACAGTGATATTGTATAGAAGACAGGAGTTGGTTTATGCGTAAACGTAGACGCCCTATCTTAGATGTACTAACCTCTGCGCTGATTTATGCAACAATGATGGTTGGTGGGATTTATCTATATATATTTGTCGATCCACAATCATTTATCAATCCATTTCCACCGCCACGGGTGCCTGTACGTGCCATCTTGGCGACAGAAACACCAGTTCCTACATCTACTTCTATACCCACATTGGTGCCAACTAATACCAATGTTCCTCCTACCGCAATTGTAATTCAACCTGAACCTACTATTGCTCCGACTGCAACCTCAGTTGTAGAACCTGTTACAGTTTATAACTATGTATTACAGGAAGGTAGTATAGGGCACACAAGTCAGTTTGCTTACCCTGAACTTGGGTGTGATTGGTTAGGTGTGGCTGGTACTGTCTTTGATGTTCAGGGTAATGCGGCGGAGGATTTGATTGTTCATGTCGAGGGACCAGATGGGTTCTCCAAAGATGCTCTTATCGGCACCAAGACTGAATTTGGACCAGCTGGTTATGAGGTTACATTAGCCAGTGCCCCGGTTGCAACTGATATGCTGTACACGGTACAGTTGTTGGATGTATTTGGGAATCCAGTTTCAGAGAGTTATCCAGTGAGTACATTTGATGATTGTGATCGCAACTTAATACTGGTCAATTTTGTCTGGAGTCAGTAATGTTAATGCGCAGTAATTATGGGTATACTCTACATTGTAGCGACGCCGATTGGTAACCTTGAAGATCTGAGTCCTCGCGCAATACGTATTTTGGGCGAAGTTGGTCTTGTGGCTGCTGAAGATACGCGGCGTTCAAAAAAATTACTATCCTATTTTAATATTAATACCGCTCTAACCAGCTATTTTGAACACAACAAACTAAAAAGATTGACAGCATCCTGTCAGCATTGTCTCGTGGTGATGTTGCACTAATTTCTGATAGCGGTATGCCAACAATTTCAGATCCAGGATATCAACTGATTGTAGCTGCCTTAGAAGCTGGTTATGAGGTCCGTCCTATACCAGGGCCTTCGGCATTGCTAGCTGCACTATCGGTATCAGGATTGCCAACAGATGCTTTTGTTTATCTAGGATTTCTACCGCGGAAGTCATCTGAGCGGAAGCGTATGTTATCTGATAACTCTACAGAAGAACGCACCTTGGTTTTTTTTGAGGCGCCACACAGGCTTCAAGAGTCGCTTAGCGATATTGAAATAGAGTTAGGAAATCGGCCTATAGCTGTGGGGCGCGAATTAACTAAGATGCATGAGGAAATGTTTCGTGGCGATGTCAGATCTGCCCAGCAGCATTTTAATGGTTTGGTCAGGGGTGAAATTACTTTAGTTGTAGGTGGCTGTCCAAAGGAGATTGTTGCTAAATGGAGCAATGCTCAAGTATTGCAATCGTTGGAAATTGCTACTATGTCCGGAAAGACGCTTTCGGAAGCTTCAAAAGAGGTTGCAAAAAAGAGCGGTTGGTTGAGAAAGGATGTTTATAGCCTTGGGTTACAGGACTGATTTATTGATATGCTGCATAACTACATTGTTTAGGCTACGCACCAATAATCCTCAGTTTCATTAAAACCCCACTCCTGCATTTGATTTCGTATCAGGTTCCGGGCACCATGCGACCCCACGGATACTAGTACGATAGGTCGGGTAGACTGTTTCCACAAGTTCGGTAATCGGTTTGCTGAGCAAATTGGTCGCCCACGTAGTTTTTGACCAATTTTTTTAGGATTAATATCGAGAAAAACACTTACCGGCACCTCACTACGTATAAGGTGTTTTGATATTCGTTTTCCCATTTGTCCAGCACCCCAAATAATTATAGTCTCTCGGTTTAATAGTGGTCCACGCAGTAAATAATACACTTTAGCTTTTAGAAAATTTTCAACTGAATATCGAGAGTCTGTTCGACTTGTGCGGTTCGGATGATCTCGCCAGTAAAGTAGAACTTGAGGTATTTTACTGATTTGTTTACCCGCAATAAAATATCGTAGCCAGAGGTCATAGTCTTCCGCCCATCCATTATCTTTGTATCCTCCAAGACTTTGTAACTCTTTCTTTCTAAGCATGACTGATGGATGTGGGACAGGGCTCTCTACAAAAATGTCGCGATATATTTCCGAGCTGGTTGTTAATGAATTAAGCCAATCAACATAACGATGAAAGCCTTTGTTATAAGAATTGTGAGGGAATGGCTTGGCTAGGCAGCTTGTGATACTAAGTCTTGGATTATCCTGTAGGTGTTTCAGTTGCATTTCCAATCTTTTAGGATGTAGCAGATCATCTGCATCCATTCGAGCAACAAAATTGCTTTGGCAAAGTGCTAGACCATGATTTAGAGCTTTGATTATGCCACCATTCACTATGTCCACTGCTTTAATCCGTTTGTCATTTGTAGAGTAGGCATGCAAAATTTTACTTGTATCATCATCTGACCCATCATTTACGGCGATCAACTCAAAATCTGCCAAGGTTTGAGATTGAATACTTTCTAACGTTTCTTGTAGGGTATTAGCTGCGTTACGTACTGGCATCAGGATTGATACATTGGGTGAAGTCATGTAAGTATTGTACTATTTTAGGCATCACTATTGCATCACTTTAGATATATTTGGTGTTCTATAATTAGATTAAATTGAGATAGATATTTGGGTGAAATTAATTATGAGTATTATTCGTTCTTCGGAGATTACGCCTGAGCATATATATGTATCGAGACGCAAGTTTATGTCGAGAGCTAGCAAAATGGCGTTAGGAGCATCAGTGATTACTGCTTGTGCCAAGCAAAGCGACTCTACTGATGTGAGCTTAGATGTAGATAATACAAGTATTGGTGTAGATGAGTTGGGTGAAAGTTGGACAAGCTATACATCGATTACTAATTACAATAATTTCTATGAATTTTCAGTCAATAAAGAGCGGGTTGCTGTGATGGCACAGGATTTAAAAATATCGCCATGGGAGATAGATGTAGGTGGGTTGGTCAAAAACCCAGGTCGGTACCAGGTGGAAAATCTGTTAACCAAGTTTGACCAAGAGGAACGGGTATATAGACTGCGCTGTGTGGAAGGCTGGTCCATGATTGTGCCCTGGATGGGGTTTCCATTAAGGAGATTGCTGGATGAGGTCGAACCTACAATGAATGCGCGTTATGTTCGATTCGAAACCTTGTATGACCCTGTACAGTTTCCAGGGCAGAATGATCGCTGGTACTCATGGCCGTACGTTGAAGGACTTCGTCTTGACGAAGCTGCTCATGACTTGACGATATTAGCCACAGGTATATATGGTCGTACACTGCTGCCTCAAAATGGTGCTCCTTTGAGGTTAGTCGTACCTTGGAAATACGGCTTTAAAAGCATCAAGAGCATTGTTCGCATAGATTTAGTTGACCAACAACCTGTATCATTGTGGATGAAAGCTGCTCCCAATGAATATGGATTCTATGCAAATGTTAATCCAAACGTGCATCATCCACGTTGGTCACAGGATACAGAGAGACGTATAGGTGAAATGGGACGTAGAGACACAATGTTATTTAATGGCTATGCAGAACAAGTTGATTCTCTTTATTCCAATATGGACTTGCAATATAATTTTTAGGATTTGGTTAAGATAGTTATACTAAATATTTCAGATGGTTTAATGTGCTGCATTAGGCGGTTTCATGGATAGTATTATTGGTTTTATGAGTAAATATATTCGAATAATTTTACATATATGTGCTTTATTGCCATTGGTTATGCTTTTTTATGACCTGGGTTATGACAATCTAAGTGTTAATCCAATTCAAGACATCACGATTCGTACAGGAAAACCAGCCTTAATATTTTTGGTCCTTGTTCTGTCAATTACTCCAATTAGGAAATGGTTCGGATTACACAGTCTTCTTCAGTTTCGGCGTAGTTTAGGATTATATGCTTTCATGTATGCAAGCTTACATCTTTTGGTATTTGTTGGTTTGGATTATGGATTTGATATCGAACTTCTTCGTTCATCTGTGTTCAAGAAGCCGTATGTTATATTAGGTCTTTTAGCATATTTCACATTGGTGCCGTTAGCTGTTACCTCCACTCATGGTTGGATCCGTCGATTAGGAAAGTACTGGAAGATGTTACATAGACTTGTGTACTTGACAGGCGTACTAGCTGTAGCTCACTATATTTGGGCAGTAAAATCAGATATACGCCAACCGTTGATGTTCGCTGCTGTAATGTGTATTATGTTACTTGCTAGGGTGCGGTTTTTTAATCGTGCTATATATTTGTTGCGCGAAAGATTTTTGACAAAGTAGGCTTTTGTATTGTTTGTGAGTGCTATTCATTGGGGTTATAATCAGATATTGTTACTATATTGACCAATAAATATGGTTTACCACAATAGGATCAGGGTTTTAGTTTGAAAATACAAGATATTCTTACCAAGACCCGTACAATCTCATTCGAATTTTTCCCTCCGAGAGAAGCTACAGGCATTAATGCGGTACTCAATAAAATAGAGTCTCTACAATCTTATTCACCCGATTTTATTTCAGTTACGTATGGTGCTGGGGGTTCAACTAGGAAGTTTAGCGAAGAGCTTACGACTAAAGCACAAATACAGTATGACGTGGAAGTAATGGCTCACCTAACTTGTGTAGGACATACTGTGAAAGAATTGGATGGGATTTTAGAGCGGTTGGAAGGTTCTACTATTGAAAATATTATTGCTCTACGAGGAGATTTGCCTAATAATCAGCAAATAAACTTGACTGCCGATAGTGGATTCGAACACGCATCAGATTTGATAAGTCATATAAATAGGATATATTCTTTTGGTATTGGGGCTGCTTGTTATCCTGAGGGTCATCCTGAAGCAGTGAGTTTTGATCATGACATTCATTATGCAAAATTGAAGGTTGAAAATGGAGCTGATTTTCTAATAACACAGTTATTTTACGATAATGATGATTTTTTCCGTTTTGTAGATAAAGCAAGAGCTATTGGTATCAATGTTCCTATTATACCGGGAGTGCTGCCAGTGTTAAGCTCTAATCAGATTCGTAAATTTACTAGGTTGTGTGGTGCACGTATTCCCCTAGATTTAGAAATGCAATTGGCAAAGTACGAAAATGACAATGATGGTGCTAGAGCAATGGGTGTAGAGTATGCCACTCGTCAAGTACAAGGTTTATGGGACTCGGGAGTGTCAGGTATACATTTCTACGTACTTAACCGAAGTTACTCAGTATCTAAGATTCTCGACAATTTGCGGTTGGAAAGAAGTTTGCCATAAGTAGCTTGTTTCGTAAGGTGTAACTGTTCCATGTTCCTTCTAGTCAATCTTTTAGTCTAGTATAGCGACTGTAACGCCATCACCGCCTTCTCCTTGTTCTCCTCTGCGAAACGATTTTACTTCAGGGTGTGCTTTGAGTGTCTTTCGTACTGCTTCTCGCAGTTTTCCTGTTCCTTTGCCGTGTATGATGCGCACCCATGGTAATTCTGCTATGATTGCATCAGTCAGATAATCATCTAAATTCTCTAGTCCATCCTCTATACGTTGTCCCCTTAAGTGCAATTCCATTCCGGGAGATTCGATTGACTTATCAACTATTTTGGTTTTGGTATTGCGGTCATCATCAGTGTTTTTCTTTAGTTGCAACTCATCTATCAGTGATTTTAGACGTAGACGTCCTATTTGCACTTCGGCTTCGCCATTTTGCAATCTAACAACTACTCCGTTGGTTCGTAACCTCGTAATATATACATAATCTCCTATACGTATATCTTTTGGTGGTGTGCTATCGTAATAAGGGTTACTGTTCTTTGGTGACATTATAGGTTTGTCTTCCAAGTCTTTAATACTTTTTTCCAAGTCTTTCAAATCTTGATTAGGCAATTTGGGGTTTTTTAAATTCACACGTATTTTCTTGATTTCTTTACGTATACTCAGCAATTCTTTTTCTACTTGCTTGCGTCCATCTAATAGAATGGTGCGTCTCTCTTGATCTATATTATCTAGCCGCATTTGTAACTCTGATTTTTGTGTTTCCAATTGTTGTGTTGTCTTCAGGTGTTGTTTGTGAACTTTAATTGCTGTTTCACGATATTCATATATGTCAGCAAGTAGCGAATCCGCTTTTTTGTCTAAATGATTTAATAATTGTCTAGCACGATCAATTATTTGTTCTGGTATCTTTAGATTCTTAGCAATTGTGAGTGCGTTAGAGCTTCCAGGCAGTCCTATTGTTAGTTTATAAGACGGTTCCAGTGTTTTAGGATTGAAGTCCACGCTGGCATTTTGGACCCCATTAGTATTGTGTGAGAAAAGCTTCAGACGTTGATAATGGGTGGTAACTATAGCTGTGGATTTAATTTTTATAACATATTCTAACAAAGCTTGTGCTAGTGCTGATCCTTCGTCAGGGTCTGTACCAGCTCCTATTTCGTCAAGGAGTACTAATGATCGATAGTCGATATTTTCTAACACATCCTTAATATTGTTTATGTGAGAAGAAAATGTGGACAGACTCTGTTTGATAGATTGCTCATCTCCTATGTCTGCAAAGACTCCGTTGAATATAGGAAGTTCTGATCCTGGTTCTACTGGGATATGTAGACCACTTGCTGCCATCAAAGATAGTAACCCAATTGTCTTCAGACAAACCGTTTTACCTCCGGTATTTGGACCTGTAATCACTATCACATTAGTACGGTTGTCTAGTACAAAATCAATGGCAACCACATCATTTTTCGACAACAATGGATGTCTAGCTCCTATTAACTTAATGGGGCAACCATGACTATTATTGTCTGAAACTCGCTCTTTTATTTCGGTCCAAGTAAGCAATGTTGGTTGCGTGGCAGTAATTGCTTCAGCATATAGTGCGCGAGCAAAAGCTAAATCGATGTTAGCTATTGATTCGATATTCTTCTCAATTTTGTACCCATACTTAGCAACTTTTTCAGACAGCTTACGTAAGATACGAATAATCTCTTTCTGTTCGGAAATTCGTAATTGTTGCAATTGATTGTTTAGTTCTACTGTGATAATGGGTTCTACAAATAGTGTGGACCCCGAGGTAGACTCTCCATGTATGATTCCAGGTATACGACCCTTAAAGTTGGATTTTAATAATATGACATAGCGGTCCGATCGTTGTGTTACTATCGATTCTTGTAAAAATTTTGTATTGTTAGGGCTATTAGTTATATGCTCAAGCTTTTGTAGCAGCTCATTGTTTGTATTTTTGATTTGGTCACGCAAATCCGCCAATACTTTTGAAGCTGTACTAAGTACTTCTGCTTGATCATTAAGGCAGCAATCGATATCATCTTCTAATTCTGGCAAATCAACGATCATTTTAGCTTGTTTAGATAGAATCTTACTTTTGTTGGTGGCTCCCAATATAGATTTTTTTAGTTCTCGCGATGAGGACAGTGTGCTTCTAATACGCACAAGTTCTATAGGTTGTAATGTTGCAGATAATCTAGATTTAGCAATCTCTTTTCGCACATCAAATGCATTTTCTACACTAACATTCTGATGATTGTTCAAGAATATTCTGGCTTCAGCAGTTTCAGTTTGCAGGTGTTGGGCTACATCAAGATTATTAGTAGGGAGCAGATTCATTGCCAATTCTCTGCCTGCAGAGAATTGGCAATGCTCAGCTAGTTGTTCTAATACTAGTGGCATCTCTAGTGCTTGAAACGATTTCATATGTATTGTCATATTATGGTAATTATACTAATCACTACCGAAATTTAGATGGGTGGTATCATTTGTATTGAGCGGATTACAACACTATGACTTTAGACACATTTTCTCGCCCATTAAAAGATTTGCGCATCTCAGTTACAGACCGCTGTAACTTTCGATGCGTCTATTGTATGCCTAAAGAGGTTTTTGGTTCGGATTACAATTATCTAGCCAGAAGTGAAATGTTATCGTATGAGGAAATTGTTCGTTTCGTTAGATTGCTCGTTAATCTAGGAATTACTAAAGTGCGTATTACTGGTGGCGAACCATTATTACGAAAAGATATTGATCATTTGATAAAAATGTTGGCTCTTATTCCGGATTTGGATTTGACGCTTACTACAAATGGAGCACTTCTAACAGAAGACAAGTGTTTAGCACTTAAGACTGCTGGTTTGCAACGTATCACCATTAGTCTCGATTCTCTAAATAATGATACATTTTCATCACTTAATGACGTAGATTTTTCTGTTGATGAAGTGATAAACGGTATTGATAATGCTGCATCCGCCGGATTGACTCCTATAAAGATCAATATGGTTGTAATGCGCAGTGTTAATCTTGAAAGTATTGTTCCAATGGCAAAATATTTTAGAGATAGTGGACATATTCTTCGTTTCATAGAATATATGGATGTTGGAGATAGCAATGGATGGAAGTTAGATGAAGTAGTTCCATCATCAGAAATTGTGGAGATTATTGGATCACAACTACCAATTGAACCTATAGCTCCTAACTATCTAGGTGAAGTGGCTAGTCGTTGGCAATATACAGATGGGAGTGGTGAGATTGGGTTGATATCCTCGGTTTCACAGCCATTTTGTGGTGATTGTAGTAGGTTGCGATTGTCAGCTAGAGGAGAATTGTTCACATGTTTGTTTGCTTCATCAGGATATGACGTGCGTGCCTTATTAAGAGGTGATACGCCCGACGAGAAAATAGTTGATACAGTAGCGTCATTATGGAGGAATAGAGATGATCGCTATTCTGAGTTGCGTAGCGAGCAAACACAACAAATATCGCGTGTAGAGATGTCATATATAGGTGGATAGAGTTACAAAATAATTCAATTTTCCTGTTAGGAAATTAGTCTAATCAGATTGATTCACCACCCAATTCTAGCTTTATTTCTTCTTGAAATGTTTGAACATTTACTTTACGTAGTAAGTATATAGCTACTAACAATCCTATTGCTTCAAGAGTAAATACAGATCCATAAGCTTCACCAGGTGCTAATCCTAAGGATGTGAACATTTTATGAAATACACCTGACATTATTGCTGCAGGTCCTTTAGCTAATGCCTGCACCAGAGTCCAGGCTCCAATGTAAAGCCCTACATGTCGATCCGCGGTCAAATCGAACATCAGTGCAATACTTCCCACAGTGAAAAGTCCTGCGCCTAATCCCAGGAAAAATATTAGTATATTAAGTGCTTGTCCGTTTCTTGAGAAACCACTTATAGCTAATCCTGCAAAAGAGACAGCTATTATATAGCCACCTATACTTGTGACTTTAGTTTTACCAATGCGTGGAATAAGATACGTCCCTCCGAGCAGCATAGAACTTACTAAACCTATGCCCAGGAAAGAATTAAATCTGGTAGTTTGAGACGTTGATAAATTAAATACTTCTCCACCAAATGGTTCTAAGATAACATCCTGCATAAAAAATGAGAACAGACCTATTAGCAAGAATAAAGCAAATTTACGCGTTGTTTTAAAGCTTATCAGCATCTTGAATGCATTTTGTAGGCTTTCAGGTTTTGATATCTTCTCGTTACTTCGATTCTCTTGGTTCCATAGGGCTACGAGTGATAGTAATATTGTTATAATAGATGCACTTGAACAGAGAATTATGATGCGGTTAAATGAGTAATTTTCCATGTAGGATGCAGCGGTTATGCCAGTAATAATTATTCCAACCATTAATAGTGTCCACACTAATCCTGCTGCTGATCCTCGGTCTTTGGGTTTTGTGATATCGGTTATAAGAGCTAGATAGGCTGTGCCTGCTAGGAATGTGGAAACACCTTCTAATAGGAAGAACATGAAAGTAATTATGATACGTAAAACAGTAGTGTCAGAAGATAACCAGACTGCCATATGAGGAGCTAAAATCAGGACAGTAGTAGTTACAATTGTTCCCAAGAATATATAAATGGTTCGTCGGTAACCTGCTATACGGTGTGTGTCAGAAAAATGACCAAATGGTATGGCCACCAAAGCCCCCATATAATGTCCTCCGCCTACAATTAAACTAACTACTGCCAAATCAATCCCTAGCTCTACTCGCATTACTCGGTTAATAATACCGAGAAAGACAACTGATAAACCTCCAGCAGCCATTTGAAACAATCCGATACGCAGAATTTGCAATTTATTCATTTATGTAGTTATTAGATGTGTTTGATACAAGTTTTACTTCTCGGTGTGCAAACTGCATATATGTTTTTCGAGATGCTAGAATGAATCCTGCAAATAACAAGGTTGCTGATAGCAATTCACCTAGATACCACCAGTTGCCATACCCCATTCTTGTAAGAATGCTGGCTGCACTTACGATAGTTGCTCCTATAGCAATAAGAATGTTCCCAATTACGCGATTGGGTAGCACTTTTTTACGCCAGAATAGATATGCTGACCAGACCGCCCCACCAATTAGAGCTATGGCTCCATATATATTAAAGATTGGTGTCAGGAGTCGTATGACGCCACCCTTAGATGGAGTCGGCATAATATCTCTGTATTGTTCACTTATTGCAATATTATTAGAAAATTTTGAGACATCTAGCATTGGCATAGTTTGGAGCATTATAATTAGAGCAGCTAAACTACCAAACAAAAGTACAGGGACGGTAAATCGTACCCACTTTCTTGAAAATAGTAAGTAGATTGTTCCTTGTCCAATCCAGGCTGCGTTCAGCACTGCTCCAAAAAAATACCAACTAAAGAATGCCCAACGATTCCATTGTATAGACAGGTATATTTCTGATAGGCTAACCATACTAAACATCAGTAGTCCAGTGCCCCAGAAAAAAAAGTACATCTTTTTGCTAGACAGGTATCTATTCAACACAGCAATAGAAAACGTTGTCATTAATCCTGCGGACATTAGAGGAAAAACAATGTTATTACTACTGCCAATTGCTTTAGTACTGGTTTGGTTAGTCATTGGTCCATATGCTACCCAGATTGCTAATGGCATTAGCACAACTAGTACAATCCCCAATAAAATCAACGATGTTGGAACTAGCTTTTTGGATAATTTAGATTGTTGGCTTGGGGCAGTTAAACGGTTCATATAATAAATTAGTAGCGATTATATTAGTGTTATAAATATACGATTTAATTGTATGGGTATATTGTTATACTTATGTAAAAATTTCTCTTTATGCGTGGATTATTTCGTCAATCAAACCTTGAGCGGTTTCCATTATTGCTTCTGAAAGAGTTGGATGTGCGTGAACATTTCTTGCTATATCCTCAGCAGTTAGTTTCATATTATATGCTAAAGATAGTTCAGGCAGCAACTCAGTCACTTGAGGTCCAATGAGGTGTACTCCTAAAATGGTATTGTCTTTGTTATCACCTACTATCTTTATCCAACCATTATGGTCGCCCATGCCAAGCGCTTTGCCATTTGCACTGAATTTGAACTTAGATACTTTTGTATCATAGCCAGATTCTTGAGCTTCAAGTTCAGTGTAACCAAAGGATGCGACCTCTGGATGACAGTAGGTAGCTCTGGGTAACATTTTGTAGTCAAGTGTTACGGTTGGATGTCCTGCAATTGTTTCTGCGACTACAATACCCTGTGCAGATGCCACGTGAGCAAGTAGAAGTTTGCCGGTCACATCTCCAATAGCATACACGTTGTCTATATTGGTAGACATTCTGTCATCAATCTTAACAAAGCCTCGCGAATCCATCTCGACGCCTATGGTTTCTAGACCCAAACCTCGGGTGTTAGGAGTAAATCCAATGGCAACTAATACTTGATCGGCACTTATTGAGCTATGATCATTATTGTTTGATACCTCAAGATTGATGTTTGGTCCGTCCACATTGATGTGTTCTACTTTGGTATCTTTAAGTACACGTATGCCAGCTTTGGTTAGAGATCTTGTTAGTTCAGTACTAATTTCAACATCCTCCATTGGCAATATGTTCTTCATCATTTCGACAATTGTGACTTGGCTGCCATACGAATTCCATATGGTAGCAAATTCTACGCCGATTGCTCCACCTCCAACAATGATTACTGATTTAGGATGTTGTTCTTGTAGTATGGCGTCTTTGTAAGTGATAATGTTTCTGTTATCCACTTTGAATTGTTTGGGGTGTTTTGGTCGTGCTCCGCTGGCCACCACAATGTTTTTGGCGTTGAGTGTTTTGGTTTTTCCATTTGCTTGTATGATTTCTATTTCATTCGCTGATTTGATATGGGCCTTGCCCATATGAACATCTATGTTGTTTTTCTTCATTAGATGCGAGATCCCTTTGGTTAATCTTTTCGACACTTTTCTAGATCTACGTACAGCAATGCTGTAGTCAATATCTAATTTTTCAAAAGCAAACCCAAATTCTTTGCTACGGTTACGAATAATGTTCACAATCTCTGCGTTCTTAAGTAGTGTTTTACTGGGTATGCAACCAATGTTTAAACATACTCCACCTAACCACTCCTTATCAATAATGGCAACTTTTTGTCCCAACTGACTAGCTCTAATGGCGCATACGTATCCGCCAGGTCCGGCGCCAATCACTATTATGTCGTAATTCATGCTATGTCCATTGCTCCAATTCAGTTTTAACTTTCTTTAGAAATTCGTCAGCGTATTCTCCGTCTATTATGCGATGGTCGAAGGTGAGCGATATGTACACCATAGGACGGATTTCCATTATATCCTCAATTACTACTACTCGTTTTTGTATTGCACCTATTCCCAAGATGGCACATTGAGGCTGGTTTATTATTGCAGTTGCTACTACAGAACCAAACACTCCGTGATTTGTTATTGTGAATGTACCATGCTGTAATTCATCGGGGCGCAGGGTATGTGCTCGTGCACGTGTAGTTAGATCGTTGAGTTCATGTGCTAGTTTACTCAGAGTTTTTTTGTCAGTTTCTCTAATGACCGGTACTATTAGGCCACCCTCTCCCAATGAAACCGCAAAACCTATATTGATATCATCCTTTATTAAAATCATGTCATCTACAAGCGTGCTGTTTAATGTTTTGTGTGAAGACAGAGCTAAGGCACATGCGTAAAGAAAGTAAGCGGTATATGTCAATTTGATATCATTGTCTGCATAAGATGTTTGATTCGTTTTTCGATGGGCAATAACGTTGGTCATATCAACTTCAAAGACAGTGGTGACATGGGCTGAAGTGTGCTTGCTTTGTATCATATGTTGGGCAATTGTTTTTCGCATTGGGGTCATACTGAGTTTGACAGATGAATGCCCAATCGCTGCCGAGTGGTTTTTCGTACGCATAAATGTTTGCACATCTTTTTTTGTGATTCTGCCATCTTGTCCAGTACCCTTTATCTGAGTGATATCAAGATTGTTTTCCGAAATGATTTTTTTGACTACTGGAGATATGTAAGTTTCCTGTGATATTGACTTCGTACTTGATGGACTATCTACAGTTTCTGTTAAGTGTGATGTTTGTAAATTATCAGTTGGTTGAATGTCAATAGCCTCATTCGGTTCTCCTATCCAACCTAAAAGGCTACCTACCTTTACTGTGTCACCCTCAGAAACAAGTAGCTTGAGTATTGTTCCGTTTGTGCTACACGGTATCTCTGCGTCCACTTTGTCAGTAGTGATTTCAAGAATAGGATCATATTGATCTACTTTGTCACCTTCTTGTACTAACCACTTGTTGATTGTACCTTCCACTACGCTTTCACCCAATTTCGGCATTGTTATTTTGGTGGGCATTGTTTTCTCCTGATCCTATCTTACTGAAAGGTATGAAAAGTGTACCATGTGTCAAAAAAGGATAATACGATTTAATGTGTCTGGACATCACAATTGACGAACTATCATATGATTTTGCTTCTACCTTCGTATACTGGCTCGTTTTTGATTATTCGTTCTGGAGAGAAAATGGAGAGATCTATTTCAGGACTTTTGTGCAATATCAATTCGGCAATGTATCGTCCTACGGCATGGCATTGCTGGAGCCCATGTCCAGAAAATCCATTTGCAAGAAAAAAACCTTTGAGGTTGGGCCACTCACCTAGAATTGCATTACCATCAAAAGTGTTTTCTGCATAAAGTCCGGCCCATCCACTTTTAACTTTCAATCTGTCAAATTTAGGTATGACTTCAAGCAGCTCACTCCAGAGCGAATTGTAGAATACTTTACTATCCCAACTGAAGTCATCATATGTTATAAGATCGTTTGGTCGGGAACGAGCACATGTGAATACACCCTGACCTTCATGGAAACAATATAAGCCGGAAGAGAAAAATATGGCAGGAAGCAAATTTGTAGGTCTGAGACCAGAATCTATAACTGTGACCTGGCGTTTCACTGGTACAATTGGCAAATTAACATCGGCTGTACTAGCTATTATTGGAGCCCATGCCCCCGCTGCATTGACAACAATTTTAGAGCTTAGGTGGTGTCCTGCAACCAATTCTACACCATGAATATTATTAGTTTCCGTAATTATTCTGGACACATTATCAGTGATCAAATTTACGCCTAACGAAATAGCCTTGTTTTTATAGCCAGTCAGTACGGCACCCGGTGTTATGGTGCCATCGTAGCTGCCATAAGTTGCAGCCAGACAGTTAGATAAATTGTAATATGGATAATAATGGTGTATTTGGTCGGGATTAAGCCATTCCACTTGACACCCTAGTTCTTTTTGGAGCGTAAATCCACACTTAGCTTCCTCATAATTTTGTTCGTCTACAACAAAAAGGTTACCTTGCTGTCGAAAGTTTACTTCAGGCTTGTCATTAAGCACGGCCATTTCTTCTGAAAAATTGCTGAGGAATTGTATTCCAAACAAAGACATTTCAATGTTCTCTTTAACATTAAATTGGATTCTAATGTTGCCTTCGGACAGCAATGTCGAGGCTTTTGCGTAGGTTGGATCTTTCTCTATAATCGCAATGTCAAGATTGTTGTCAAAATTAATTAGATTGTAGGCTATTGAGCATCCCATAGCTCCGCCACCGACAATTATCACATCGTAGGTGGGATTATTTGTGTTTGACATTTTGTGGTAAATTAATTTCCTGTTGCTATTAAAGTGATCGTGAATCTAGGTTCGTATATTAATTTTTACAAGGGAACACATTTCTAAGAGTGGCAATGTGGTCTGGCCGGGTACCACAACATCCGCCAATTAGGGTAGCACCTGCCTTATTCCATCTTAGTGCGCATTTAGCATAATAATCTGGCTCAACAGCTTTAGTCTGTATCCAGTTTTTGTCCTCATTTAAGTATCCTACATTAGCATATACACCTATAGGTAGACATGTGTATTGTCGCAGCTTTTGTAGTGTGCTTAACACATCAGTGGCTGAAGTACAGTTAAGGAGTATTGCATGTGGTTCTAATGGTAGTAGTAATGTTGTAGCAGCAGATAGACTCTCACCTGACAATAGTGATCCATCACGGTCACATACTAAACTTATGAAGGTTGGACATCCTGTGGAAATTGCGGCTCTTGTGGCAATTTCTGCCTCTACAATTGTATTCATAGTTTCAACTAGTATCAAATCCACACCACTAGATACAAGAATATTCGACATCAAGCCGTGCTCTTCTTCTAAAATGTTTTCTGAAAGCGTATTAGAAGGTTTATAACTATCTCCTAAAGGAGCTATGGAACCTGCTACAAAAGCAGAAGTGTTGTTGGAAAGTCTGACTGCTTTTTGAGCTATTGCGACTGCTTGCTGAGTCATTGATTTGGCTTGGCCGCCTATTCCAGATAACGCTAGGTTGTGACGATGTGTTCGAAATGTATTGGTAGTGATTATATCTGCTCCAGCTAGCAGATAATCGAGGTGAATTTGCATCAGTACCTCTGGAGCATCTAAGATTGCTCGTGCAGACCATAGTGGCAGACTAATGTCTACTCCGCGTCGTTCAAGCTCGGTTCCAGTGGCCCCATCTAGTAGTAGCGTTTCATATTTAATTTTTTGCTCTAGTGAGCTTCTACGAATATTGTGACTACTATTGTTTGTAGTAATGCTAGTCATCACATCTTAGATTGATTTATGCTTACTATTTTGTACAGCTGATATGACAAAACATTATGAATGTTTGCTTTATTGCTTATATTATATAGCCTGTTCTTTGTTTGTATTCAGTATACATACTGAGTAACATTTAGTGTATAATCTCAATAGTGCTAATACCTGTTATACGGTAATAACATCATAGTTTTACCGATTAGTTTATTAGTCCGTCTCGAGCAGGGCCTCGGGTAAAGTAATTCATTTATGAACAAGTGATGGCAGGCCCGGTGCCGTCATCCCAAACTTCGGGTAAGGAGGCCAGTATAATGTCAGTAGAGTTTTATGATGTAAAGAACCGCCAGAAGGTCACGCTTCAAGATGATCAGATAACGAAGACTAGTTATACTTCTACTACAAAGAATGGTTCAGAAAGAACTCGCTATGCGTTTCGTGGAAAACTTCCTGATGGTCGTAATGTGACGAAGTTTTGTAGTAAATCCGATTGGGACGCAATGAATGTACCTGTAGAATAACGAAGGGAAATAAAGCCCGCTGAAGGCGGGCTTTTTTCATTGCAGGTTACCCCACTCTATAAAGCATTACAGCAGACCATTTACTCTAGATCATTAGATTACGGAGACAAATTGTTGTTGGTGGTAGAATTAGTGTGTCTCTGCAGTTCAGTCAGACAACATATGCGTAATATATAAATTGTACTTGTAAATTCGTATAGTAATTAATAGGAGATTAGTAGTATGACAATTGTTCGTGTTCAGCATATTGGCATTGCGGTAAAAGATTTTCAAGGCACTCTTAACAAATTCGAAAAAGTATATGGTTTAAAGGCCCGTGATTTCCGTGACGATCAGGGTAAAGGTATGCAGCACGATTCTCGGATTTTACTTGGAAATGATTGTTGGATTCATATTGTGCATAATTGGGACCCTAACTCAAGAGTATATCAATTCGTGGAAAATGTTGGTGAAGGGCTTGAGCATATAGCTTTGGAAACTGATGACATAGAGTCAGATGTGCAACGCATTCGTGATATGGGAGTGCCCATTTTTCAAGATAAGATTTTCGATGCCAATGATGGGTATGAGGCTTTTGTATATCCTGACGATGGGATTGGTTTTACTATTGAATTGATTCAACCTCATGCTACAAGTTGGACTTATCCTGAGGATGTAGGTCAAGAAGCTATAAGCGATACAATGGGTTTGCTTCGACTTCATCACATAGGCGTTGGGGTTGATGATTTAAAGTCAGCATGTGAAAGATTCAAGGATCTGTTTGGATTGCCTGCTCGTGATTTTCGTGATGATCAAGGGCAAGGTATGCAGCTTGATGCACGAGTTTTGTTGGGAAACGAATGTTGGTTGCACATTGTGCAGAACTGGAACCCTGAATCTCGTGTCAACAAATTTCTTCAAGAGCGTGGACAAGAGTTGGAACATCTTGCCTTACAGACGAATACGATAGAGGATGACATTAGATATCTAAACGAAAACAATATACCTATCTATCAAGACAAGATTTTTGATGCTAACGATGGATATGAAGCGTTTGTTTATCCAGATGACGGAGTCGGTTTTACTATTGAGTTAATTCAGCCCCATGCACACAGTTGGGATTATCCTGAGGATTGATTGAGGCGTTATTGGTATTAGATTATGGATATTGCGAATAGCAAATACGGTAGTGTACAACGTGGGTTGATTGCAGAGGATCTACTCAAGTTTTCTTGGGCAGATGAAATAACCCTTAGTCCAAATGGGCAAACAGTAGCCTACACAGTAAAACAGCCACATGCAGATTCTAATGGATATATCTCGCGTGTATATCTCAGGAGTGTTAATAGTTCGGAGGGTAAGTGCCTTACACCTGAGGTTGGTGTGGCTTCAGCAATAGCATGGAGCAAGGATGGTAATCGTTTAGCATACTCTTGGCGCTCTGTGGAAACTGACGTGGTAGGCAGTGCAGTGCATATATATTCTACTGAAACTGAAGAAGAAGAGATTTTTGCGGTTGATGGAGAACCTATGTCAAGCTTGGATTGGTCAGCTGGTGGGGATAGGCTTGTTGGGGTGCGTTGGACTCCTGTAGCTAATCCAGATGATAGAGGTCCACGAAATGGTGTACCCAAACCAGAGATTAAGGTTGTACGACGTTTACGTTACAAGCAAGATGGTGTAGGTTGGGTACATGATCGTTTTTTGCAGATCTGGGTCTTGGAGTTGAATTCTGGTGCACTTCGTCAAATTACTCATAGTGAGTGTGATTATTCGGAGCCAAAATGGAGTAATAAAGGGGAGCGTTTAGCGTTTATTGGTGTTGCCCGTGAGCAAAATACAGAGCTTGGTCAAGGTCAGATATTCATTTGTGACCATCCTGGCGGGGCACCTTTCAGGCTTTTGCCAGATTGGATTGGTAAATGTCATAGTCCAGTTTGGGGCGAAGACGATAAATATATTGCTTTTGCAGGACATACACATCCTGCTCCTACGAATCGTAGGATTTTCATGACTCCATATTTAGCCGATGTTGAGAAACAAACAGCACACGAACTTGCGCCCGGATTGGATCAAGAGGTTGGTAACTATGGGGTTGCTGATCAGCGGCCAAGCTTGACCAATGTGACGGTCAAGTGGGCTAGTGGAGATTCTTGGATTTATTTTCTTTTGACAGAACAAGCTGCGACAAATTTATATCGCATTGATGTTAAAGGTAAGAAAGAGTTGTTGATCAAGGGCGAGCAAGTGGTTTTTGAATACAGTCCTGCTGTAGGTGGTAATGTGGCTTATGGTTTAGCAGATCCATCTAGTCCTGGTGACATATATATTTGGGAACAAGGTAATAGTAGTTGTTTGACCGATCTAAACCCATGGTTACGAGATCATTGGTTGGCTACTCCAGAGATGTATTGGTTTGATGCTGGGCAAGGAGAAAAAGTACATGCTTGGCTGATGAAGCCTCCTGGATTTGATGAAACACGCAAATACCCGCTTGTGTTATATGTACATTGTTCTATGTTTTCCTGGGATTTCAATCATGAGTTTCAAAGTTTAGCCAATGCTGGTTATTTGGTTGCGTATTTCAACG
>MDTE01201637.1_pt1 | contig 89192 bp, 79 predicted proteins | sample 811231 | NCBI WGS metagenome assembly MDTE01 (sample SAMN05326651, study PRJNA326480) | marine metagenome | isolation source: seawater | place: Indian Ocean: Red Sea | collected 2010 | reverse complement strand
CCCCCGGTAATTAATACTGTTTGATTAAGTAATTCCAATTTAAATCTTTAATTTAAAAAAATGGAAGAATCTCTATTCTCCATTAAGAATTTAGCCACTGAATAATCAAATGGGTTATCAATATCCATACAACGTTCACGCGGGATCTCAACACCACAGACATTTCCATCCCACATGGATGATGAATTGATAATGTATTCAGGCCTCGATACGTAGGCTATCGTAGTTAAATCGTAACAATCTGGAGCATCTTGTCTTCTTTTAACCCCAGAATCTTTAAAGATTAAATTCACCATGGATAAACTGTCAGCGGTAACCATATTAAACCAAGGACTTCTATTTGCTTTTGACATTGTTAAAACTAAATCAACATCTTCATTCAATGCAAATAAACAACGCTCAATATCCTCTTTAATTCTTAAGGGTGCTGTAGTTGGTAAACTTAGAAATCGATCAAATTTCCCCTCAGAAGCTTGTACATATTTAATTGCATGCTGCCAAGCTAACCACTCTGCAGAGTTATCTTGAGCTAATTCTGAAGGCCTTTTTATGATATCTACATTTTCTTTATTTGCTATCTCAGCTATTTCATTACAATCAGTAGATACGAAAATTTTATCAATTTCCTCAATATTTTTTGCTAGGTTTATGCTATGAACCAATAAAGGTAATCCTGCTATTGGAAGTATATTTTTCTTTGGGATTCCTTTAGAACCCCCTCTTGCAAAAATAAAGCAAAAAGTTTTCTGATTCATAAGTCTCTAGGGTTTAATTTATATAATGTTTTTGCTTTTTGAATTAGATCTAGAACATATAATCCTTCAGAGACTGAACATTTTGGTTTTTGATTTTTAAAAATACAATCCAAAAAGTGTTTCATTTGAATTAAAAATAAAGAATCCCTATCAATATTATTTTTGTGTTCAAAGATAATTTTGTGAACATTACTAATTTCTAATTTACCTAAAACAATATCCCAGGATATTTCTCCCTTTTCTCCTCTAATTTTTATTTTTCTGGTGGAAGGCTCACTACAGAAATTTATCCTAATTGATATCTGAACATCATCTTTATTTTCTGCATGTAAGTAAGCTCTATCTTCAACATTTATCGGCAATAAACCTGAAGATTTCAGATTAGAGTAATTTATTTTAATTGGTCCAAGAAGCCAATTTGCGATATCAATTTCATGACTTAATTCTAATAAAACGCCACCTCCTAATTCTTTCAAAGCAGATACTGTTTCTAGATAATTTATCCCAGGTCTCCAATTTGGCAACCATGAACCGCAATGAAAGTCTGCTTCCACTATTTTACCTAGAATATTTTCATCTAATTTTTTTTTGATCAGATTTGCGCATGGATCATGTCTAAGAATATATCCAACTAACAACGGTATTTTACTAGAAAGAGAGATAAGCTTTTCCCTGCTATCAAATATTTCAGGACCTGCGCCTATAGGCTTTTCGATTAAACACGGAATACCAAACTCGGCAAGAGCGATTGCTTGGTCAATATGCTTACTTGCAGGACTTGAAATGATAGCCGCATCTGGTTCCCAATCTATAGAATCATTAATATTAGAAAAATTTTGATTTATTAATTTTGTCTCTTCGCAACCAGGACCGTATCCAGACCTTAAAACAGCAATTTTCACATCTGGCCAATTATGTTTAATTATTCTCAAGTGTCTCCTACCAATACTACCTAAACCACATATAAGTATTTTCCTAAAATCATGACTCATCTTTTTTCTATATTTAACTTTCCCAAGAGGAATATGCTTCCTCAAGTGTTTCTGGTCGGCCAATATCCAGCCAATATTCATGAATAGGACATGCAATCACTTTATTGTTATTAGCAATTAACCTATCAAGTAATTCAGGCATATCTAATCTTTCATTCTTATTTAAAAATTTGAGAACCGAAATATCTAATACATAAACGCCTGCATTTACATTTTTTTTGTATGAAGGCTTTTCAGTCATTCCTTTTACATCTACTCCATCAGTTTCTACTACTCCAAAAGGGACTTTCATAAGATATTCTCTGACCGACAACGTCGCAAATGCATTATGGTGATTATGAAATTCGAGTAGCTTTTGTAAATTAAACTTCGTTAATACATCCCCATTCATTACTAAAATTTGATGCTTAAGATTTTTAGGTAATAAAGATAATGATCCAGCAGTACCCAAAGGTTCATTTTCTTCTAGATAGTGAATATTAATACCCCACTTAGAGCCATCTTTAAAATATTTGTAAATAATTTCTTTTAAGTAATTGACTGAAAGAAAAAATTCTTTAAATCCATTCTTAATACAATTTTCAATAACAATTTCTAATATTGGCTTTCCATTAACTTCTAGCATAGGTTTAGGGCAATTCTTAGTATGAGGTCTTAGCCTATTACCTAATCCGCCTGCCATAATGACAACGGAATTAGGCAACTTTTTCTTATTAGATATGCTTTTGGAAATTAATAATTTTATTATTAAGCCTTTTTCGTCCAAAACGGGCAAATGTCTTAACCCTTTTTGTATTAGATTCTCTTGAGCCTCTATAAGATCATCTTCCTCATTAATAAAATAAAAGTTTTTATTCATAATGCTCGCCACATTAAAATTTAATTCCTTCCCTTCTAATAAGGCTCTTCTTATATCCCCATCTGTTAAGGTTCCAATTAACCTTTTATTGCTATTAACAACTAGTATTATTCCTAGATTACATCTATCTAATGCTAAAAGAGCGTTCCTAATATCAGCTTTTTCTGATACACAAAAATTATCAAGATCAAAAACCGCTTTCATAAATAAATAAAATAAAAAATATTTTAAAAATTTGTTCTTAAGTGTAATTATAAGATAGAAAATAATTCGAATAAAATTGTCTATAAAAAACTCAACATTAGCAGTTGCCACATTAATTCTTATTGGAAGAATAACTGGATTCGGAAGAGAGTGGCTACTGTCTTCAATTTTGGGAGCAAATGAAAAAACTGATGTAGCTGTAATTCTATTTACATTTCCTGATTTAATCGTGAGTTTATTTTTAGGGGGTGGATTATCCACATCACTTATTCCTTATTTGAGATCTGTTGAAAATCAAAAAAAGAAATCGCTCATAAGACAATTATCAATTTTTGTAGGATTAATCTTTTTCTTTATTGCGTTATTGTTTGCAATCAATTTAGAAACAATTTGGAATTTTTTAGCTCCAGGACTTGGACCAGAAATTAAGCAGGAATCAAATAATTATTTTCTAATTATTATTTTTAGCATACCCATTACTGCTATAACAGGCGTATTGACGTCTTACTTAAACTCAAAATCAAAATTCAAAGTTGCCGCCTCTGGGACTATACTTTTTAATTCTGGAATAATATTTGGATTAATTCTGAATATTCCTATTTTTTGGAGGATCACAATTGGGGTGATCTTTGGAAGTTTTTTAAGATTCTTTGCACAAAACAGTTTTGTAAAACTTTTTAAGGGAACTGGTTTAAAAAATTTTTTAAACGAAAATTTAATTACAAAAGTTTTTATAAAATCATTTTTCTTTAACTTTACTTTTATTACCTCAATTACTTTAATGCCTGCTATTGGTAAAGCATGGGCTTCTACAATTAATGAAGGTGATTTAACTTTATTTTCTTACAGTAATAAATTAATTGAATTGCCCATAGGTATAGTTGTCGGTTCTTTAACCACTGTTCTTTTAACAAAATTGACTAATGATTCATCTATATCAAATATAGTTAGGTCTATTAGATTAGTTACTATAATAACGCTATTTATTGCTATTCCTTCTTTTTTACTAACACCCCTGATAGTAAAAACAGTTTATTTTAAAGGGCAATTTGATAATTTCCAACTAGATCAATTAATAGCTCTAACAAGAATCGGTTATCTTTTTCTGCTCCCTCAAGTACTCGTAACTCTTTTCAGCACAATTTTTGCTTCAAAAAATAAACAAAAAGTGTTATGGCCCGTGGGAATATTAATGGTTACTTTAGTAAACTTTTTCGCTTATAATTTGTCATTAAGTGGTGATTTGGTAAGCATTGCTTATGCCAATGGTATAACTTATTTAATTATTTCTATTGTCCTTTATATCCTTTTAAATGTTTTTGTTGATAAAAGGATCCACGAATATCTAATTACTTTTTAAAAAGAATAATTTTTTTATAGTTCTTAAGATAATTATAAAATCTAAAATAAGACTTCTTCTTTTCACATAAATTCTATCTAGGTTATTTCTTTCAATGAGTTTTTTACATGGATAAAGTTGTGCTAAGCCAGTCATACCTGGAGTGATAGATATTCTCATTTTCCAATCTTTTTCAAGATAATCTACCTCCTGAACAGGTACATCAGGTCTTGGCCCCACAAAACTCATATTGCCTTGAATTATGTTAAATAATTGTGGAAGTTCATCAAGATGTATCGGTCTTATAAATTTTCCAATTCTAGAAATTCTTTTGTCATTAAACTGTGTAGTTTTAAATCTTTCCCTAGCATTTTCTTTTGTCTCATTAATTGCATCATTTACTAATCCATTAAAATTGGCATTTTTAATATATTTCATTGTTCTAAATTTGTATATCAAGAAATTAACACCTTTTTTACCAACACGAACTTGCTTGAAAATTACGGGACCTTTATCAAAAATCAGTATAGAAGCATAAATGAGGATTAATAGTGGAGATGAAAAAATTAAAAAAATAATCGCAAAAATAATATCTAAAACTCTCTTAATAAATTCGTAGGTGTTGTAATTTTTCAATTTATTTTTAAAAGTATTAAAAATTAAATAATAATGAATCTCTTCTAAGACAATTTTAAATTTAGTGAATGAACTTATCATAACTTATGACTTAAAAAATATTTAAACTAGATTTTTTATATTTAATCAAAAATTCCATTTCTAAATATTTCCATTAAAAGTTTTTAGTAAAGTAAAAAAGTTAGTAAATTAAATTTATTTTTATTGAATGATCTTTAATTAAATAGCTTAACTTTTATATAGATATTAAAAATCATCCAAAAAAACATTTCAGGACCATGTTGTATTATTGTATTTAACCAAAAATCAGTAATGTCAAACTTTCAAAAGCTTAATAGTCATAATGAGTGGGATCAATTAAAAGAAATAATTGTTGGAAGTGCAAGAGGTACTGTTGGGACTCTTACATGGCTAAGTGACAAACCAATCCCACATGATGTTTTAAAAGAGGCTAAAAAATTAGCACAAGATGCTTGTCCAAAAAAAATCATTGAGGAAGTTGAAGAAGACCTTGATAACCTTGCTAACACTCTAGAAAAAGAGAATATCAAAGTTCACAGGCCAACCTACTTTGATCAAGGTTCTTTTTTTAGTACTCCCTACTGGTCATCAAATAGCAATAATTTCTATAATGCGAGAGATTTGAATTTGGTTGTGGGCAATAAATTAATAGAAAGCCCATCTATGGTTCATTCAAGATATTTTGAATCATCTGCTTTTTATAAAATATTCTACTCATATATGGAAAATGGATTTGAATGGATAGTAGGACCAAAACCGCTTCTAAATTACGATACATTAGTTCCTCTTTTTGAAAATGATAAAGATAGAGTTTTAACAGAAGAGGATTTATTGCATCAAAAATTAACCAAAGGAAGAATTGAGAAATTACATAAAGTTCCCGAGAAAGAAGTACTTTTTGAAGCTGCCAATACTTTAAGAATTGGTAAAGATTTGCTTTATTTAATAAGCTCATCGGGCAATAAAAAGGGAGCTCAATGGCTTCAACAAGTGCTTGGGGAAGAATATAAAGTACATACAACTTCCTCGATTTATCGTTCAAGTCATATAGATTCAACAATTTTTTGCTTAAAACCTGGTCTTGTTTTACTAAATGATACACGGGTAAATGAAAATAATTGCCCAGAATTATTTAATGATTGGGAAAAAATCTGGTTTAGTGATGTTGCTCCTACTTCTGATGAAGAACTTGAACTTCAAAAAAATGTTAGGGAACCAATAGGTAAAAGACTTATTGAATTAGGCTTCAAAACAAATTTACTTGATATGGCATCTCCATGGGTTGGTCTTAACTTCCTTTCTATTTCTGAAGATACAGTAGTGGTTGAAAGTAGACAAAAAAACCTTATAAAAATGTTTGAATCCAAAGGATTTACTGTAATTCCAGTACCGATGAGACATATGTACACTCAAGGGGGAGGAATTCACTGTGCGACTTTAGATACAGTAAGAGAAAGTAAATTAGAAAGTTACTTTGATTGAAATTTTATAATTATGAAAACATTGATGTTTCATAGATTTCATGATGCTCATAACAAGCCGACTGGACAAGGATCTTTTTCGGCAAATGATTTAGATAATTTTATTAAACGAGAAGGTGAAGAAAAGTTTTTTAAAATTGATGATATTAATAAATTAAAAAATAAAGAGTCAATTCCTTTTTCAAAAATATTATTAACTTTTGATGATGGTTTAAATTCCCAATATGAGACTGCGAAGCCAGTTCTAGATAAATACAAAATTAAATCTTTTTGGTTTATTTATACAAAGATTTTTGAAAACAACTTTGATTTTAATGAATTACTTAACTTTTTCATAACTAGGTATTATTCAAATTTTGATAATTTTTTCAACAAATTTTTGCTTTTTTGTAAAGATGTAGAACATTATTGGGGATCAAATGATTACAAAATTTACTCAAAGAATTTATATTCTAAGTTTAATTTTTATTCTGAGTCTGATATGAGATTTAGATTTTTAAGAAATAGAATTTTATCTAACGAAAAATTTCAAGAAATAGTGATTAAATTATTCGAATCAGAAGATTTTAAACATATAGATATTTCAAAAAAACTTTGGCTTAATGAATATAAACTAAAGCATTTAGTTGATCAGGGACATGAAATAGGACTACATTCACATAATCATCCATACTTAATATCTAAGTATTCGAAAAGTAAACAATTTGATGAGTACAAGACAAACTTCGATATCTTGAAAAGCATAACTAATATAAAACCCATCTCTGTAGCTTACCCGTTGGGGATTTATAATAATGATACCCTAGCAATCATGAATGAATTAAAAATAAAAATAGGATTTAAATCAACATGTCATGCCAATGATGAATTTTTTAATCCACTTACAGATAATTTGTTATTCCCAAGAATTGATTCGGCTTTTTTAAAATAATGGATAAAAACCTAGATAAAATAAATTTAAGTGAAAAAGAATACTTTACAACTTTTAAAGAAAAAAATAGATTTAAATATTTATCGAATTTGAATACCAATAAGCTGAAAAAAAACTTACTTAAATTTAATGAAATTTCAACTACAAAATTGAAATTAAGTACTTTTTTAAACGAAACTAATTTTTTTTTTGTAAAAATTAATAAATAATTTAAAAATGCTTTACAAGAAAAAAAAAATTTTATTCGTTAGCTATGGAGGAGGTCATATAAATCTTATCTTACCTGTAGTCGAAAAATGTAAAAATGAGGGATATCCTTTAGATATAATGGCTCTAACAGGTGCCAAAATTATTACAGATTCTCTTGGGATTAAAACACTAGGTTTTAAAGATTTTATTGAAGAAAAAAATAGAGAAAAAATAAAATATTTTGGTAAAAAGATATTAAGTGAAAACTATGATACTGAATCAGGAATAGATAAAGAAGAATCAATTTATTATTTAGGAATTAATTGGTTAGAGAATTTAGAGAGATATGGGGAAGAAACAACTGAAAGAATATATCTTAAAGTGAAAAGACATTCTTTTCTTCCAATAAAATTTTTTGAAAGAATAATAAAAGAATATAAATATGAATTAGTAGTTACAACTAATTCTCCAAAATCAGAGAGGGCTGCAATTATTGCAGCTAATAATTTGAAAATTAAATCTATAAGAATTGAAGATCTTTTTTTTGACGATGATTTGCAACTTGATTTAATAAATAAATTAGGTACAGATTATTCAAAATCTATAGGAAAGTTTAAAGCAGCACCAACTAAAATTTTTGTAATGTCGGAATATACAAAATCCATTTATAAAAAAAATAAAAATACCATGTTACTAGAAACCCCAGAATCAGATGTTATTGTTACTGGTCAACCAATTTTTGATAGATTGCTTAATAAAAAACTTGATCCAATAGAAAATGAAAATAAAGTATTTAAGCAAAGAAATGAATTTATTCTTTGGTGTCATTCAAATGAAACATTGGATGAATCAGAAGTATATGGTTTAATTTGTAATTGGTTGAAAAATTATTCTACAGAAAAATTTAATTTAGCAATTAAATTACATCCACATTTCACTTTGAAGCACAAAAGATACATTGAAAATTTGTTTTCAAAATTTAGTAGAAATTATTTTTTTGTTGATGAAAAAGTTAGTCTTGAAGATGCAATAAAAAAATGCAAAGTTTTAATTGCTCAAGAATCCACTACTATGCTAGAAGCTTTTTTTCTCAAAAAAAGATCAATCTGTCTGGATCCCACTAATATTAGAAAAGAAATTCATTATGTTAAATGCGGCATATGTCCTAGAGTGATAAATGATCAAGAACTTAATGAAATGATTTATTTAAAAAGTGATAAAGATCATAATCAATTTGAAGAAATTAATAAAAAAATGGGTTTCAATATCAATGCAACAGAAACAATATTTTATGAGATTTCAAAACTTATATAAATATTAAAATTCCTTGAAAAGTATTATATTTAAAAATTCTGTATTAGAAATATTTGGCAACCTATTTTTATCAGTTTCAAATTAAATATTCAATAAATACACATATTGCAATAAGTCGTAATTATAATTAGGAACAGAAATATTCAAGATTTAATTATTATTGGCCACCTCCTAAATTAATTTATGTACATAAATGGCTGAATTAACCCTTCTAAATCACTCTAGTCTCATAATAAAATCATCTGGTCGATATTTATTAACAGATCCTTGGTATCATAAACCAGCATTTACAAGTTGGTTACCTATTTTCCCTTCTTATATACACCCTACATATTACACCTCACTTTTAGATAAGATTTCAATTCTTATTTCTCATGCCCATGACGATCATTGCGACCACGAAGTCCTTAATCTTTTTCCTAAAAATACAGAATTTATAATAACAAAGTTCCCTGGAAATTCTTTATATAAGCGACTAAAATCATTAGGTTTTAATAATATTAACGCACTTCCTGGAGATGGTTCAGGAGAATATAATGTCCAAAATAAATTTTTTATTAGATCTTTCATGCAAGATGCTTTCTCAGATGATGATGCTCTTTATACAATAAGAAACGATGATGGACTTGTTATTCATGCTAATGATTGTTGGCCACCTATTAAAGAAAAAAATCTTAAAATTATAAAAAATGAAATTAATAAAACACAAACAAAAAAAGCTTACATTTTCTCACAAACAAATAGCGCAACTGGTTATCCAATAGCCTACACTCAACTTTCTGTTGAAGAAAGAAAGTCACTTTATAGAGAAAAAGTTGGTTATATGGTTGAGGGAGCATTAACAAATTTTAAAAATCTGGAATTAAATGGAATGTTTTCATATGCGGGATTCGCAAGACCATATGTTGAATCTAAAGACTTTAGTGAATTAATTAGTTTCACAACAAGTAAATACTTAAATGAAGAGTATCTTTCTAAAAGTAAATTTAAATTTGAAGATTTTTATCCAGGAGATATTCTTGAATTAAAAAATGGACTCATTACTAAAGCATTTATTTCAAGTGACGATTATGAGGATAAAAACTTTAAAGAATCAAGTAATAAATTTTATAAAAATTATGGTTTAATAGAAAAAACAAAAATAATAAAAAAATATTCAAATCAGACGACAACTCTAGAAGAGTTAGTCTGGTTTTTAGAGCAGTTTAAATCATTCGTAGTAAATATTATAAAAAAGAAAACTTTAAGAGATTCCTATTCTGAACTAGAAAAAAAATCTTTTGGAATTACATTAAAAGATAAAAATATTTCTTATGCTGTTTCTTTTCTTAATGAAGAAATCAATAATGAAGGTAAAATAACAAAAATATGTTTAGTTGATTCAGCTATTTTTAAGGGTGTTTTATTAGGGGAAATTTTGTTCGAAAGTTTATATGTGGGCTACTTAGCGGAATGGCATCGTAATCCAGTTGAGAAATACAATAAGGACCTTGTAATGATATGCATTATGTTTACATATTTTTACCAAAACGTATTAGTTAAAGAATATAAAAGTAAATTTCACGATTCTGCTGAAAATAAGAATTTAAATAACTTAATTTCAAATTAATAAATATTTTTATTCCTATATTACATTTCCTTCCTAGACAATTATTATAAAATTTTTAAGATAATAAATTGGCTTTAAGTGATAAACTTGCGAGCATGACAAGGACTGTCATGCATAAAATACATCTTAGGCAAAACATTTCGAATATAAGTAGATCAAGAATACAAGGTCTTTTAGATGAAGATTATCTAAAATTACCAAAAAATTTTTTTAAAGGTAAAAAATGCTTAGATATTGGTTGCGGATCAAATGCTGCTGGCACAGTAAATTTATTAAACCTAGGAGCAGCTTTTGTGAATTTAGTTGATGTTGATGAATCATTTATCGAACCAGCTTCAGAACTTCTAAAAAAATATAATTTTGATTCTGATAGATGGGAACCTAAAGTTGCTAATGCTACTAATTTGCCATTTAAAGATAAAAGTTTTGATTTTATATTATGTCAAGGGGTTCTGCATCACGTAGGAGATGAAAGAAAAGCTTTATCTGAGATTAATAGAGTGTTAGTTCCAGGTGGGAAATTTTTTGTTGCGGTAACAGGTTCAGGAGGATTGATTGGCGATTTTGTAATGAAGACTATGAGAGATGTTTATAAAGAAAATATTGCATTTAAAGATTTCATCGATAATGAATTTAATTTAGAAAACGTACATTTGCTAATTAAAGAGATAAAAAACAAAATCCCTAATGACAAATCAAAATCATATGACAGTTCACAGAAGTTTCTTGATGCCTTATTAGAACTCATTGATGAAGATCTTCTTCTAACTATTGAAGACAGAATTTTTGCTCCAATATATAGGCAATCAACCGAATTGGAATATAGGGATAGATTATCTGAGGCTGGTTTTTCTTCTGCTTATAGAGTAAGTAAATCTCCTAAGTTTTCAAATATTAGAAAAATAGTTTCACCATTTTATAAACAATCTGATAATAAAATAGGCAAAATTCTTTATGGAGATGGCGGGATGCTTAGTTTCGTCGTTAGCAAGTAGCAATCACAAAAATCATTCACTTTATTTATTTTAAGTTCTACAAGTTTTAAAATAAAGCTTTCAATAATCTCAGATTTTTGGATATAAAAGGATAAATACAATCAATTTTAAAAATTTTTAATTATATTTTTAATTCTTTCATGTACATTTTTTTGATTTTTTTGGATTTCATCCTGTGATGCCATGCACCAATAATTGTATTTCTGAGATAACTTTTCAATTTCATTTTTAAAATTTAAATTAGAAATTAAATAATCGAGATTATTCGAATTCTCATGAAATGATCTAGACAAGATAACTCTTTGTGAATTTAAACGAACATGTTCTCCTAATAAGTACTCTGCTGGAAGATTACCACAGCCAGTTCTAGCAATTCCACCAAAACCCCAAACCATTTTTGAATTATTTAAAATTTTTGCAGCTTTATCAAGCATTCCATTCCGTAATGGCTCAAACATAAATTTATATCCATGAGAAATACTTAAATCATTTAGACCAATATAAATTTCGTTGACACCTTCTAAACCTATTATCCTTTCTAGTAAACCAATTGACTCTTTTGTTTCAATAAGAGGAATAACTGGAACTCTAGAATTTACTGCCTTACAAAATTTATATATCTCTTCAAATTCGATAATCATGGGTAACATTAAAAAATCTGCTCCATATTCAATAGCAATATTAATTTCATTTAAAGAATTATTATTCCAAGGATTTAGTCTTACTAAAATCCTCTTTCCGTTAATAACATTTCTCATACTTAATATATCTTCAAAAGAGTGATTAGATTTCCAGCTATCTAGATGACTTTGCCTAATATCTTTACCCAACTTTTCAAGATCTATAAAAACTCTATCAACACCATTTTGAATAATATATTTACCTATTTTAGGATTATTAGTAATCATTAAATACTGCATATTTCTTATCGTTAAAGGAGATTTAAAAATTTTTTTGATGGTATTTATTTATAAATTTATTTAAGATTATTCTTTTTAAATATCTAAAGTATTTTTAACTTCCCAATCTGAGAAAAAAGATAAATAATCCTGCCACTCCTTTTCTTTAAGTTTTAAATATGATGCAACAAAATCTTCTCCTATTTTTTTTCTAAAGACTAAGTCTTCATCAAACACCTTTAATGCTTCTCCTAAGTTAGCTGGTAATAGTCTTTTATCATTTAAGTTTTCTCCAATAGAGTTATTTGTAAAAGATATATTTGGGAGAGTATATTTATTTTCAATTCCGAGTAATCCTGCTGCAAGTATTGCTGCTTGTAGAAGATAAGGGTTAACAGATCCATCTGCCAACCTTAATTCAAACCTACCATTTTCTGGAATACGAACCATGTGAGTTCTATTATTATTGGACCAAGAAATTGTTCTAGGAGCCCAAGTTGATCCCGATAAAGTAGTTTTTGCTTGGGTCCTTCTATAAGAATTTACGGTTGGATTTAAAAGAGCAGAAAGGGATTCAGCATGATGCATGATTCCACTAAGGAAATCAAATCCAAGTGCAGATAAATAATCACTATTTTCACTTTTAAATAACGACTTTCCAGACTTAATATCCCAACAAGAAATATGAGAATGGCATCCATTACCGGTAAGTTTTTCAAATGGTTTGGGCATAAATGTAGCTTTGAATCCATGTTTTTGCGCTACTGATTTAACTAGAAATTTGAAGAAATTATGTTTATCTGCTGTTCGCAATGATAGATCATATTTCCAATTAATTTCAAATTGACCATTTGCATCCTCATGATCATTCTGATAAGGTTCCCACCCTAGTTCATTTAGATAATCACAAATTTCTGATATAACTTCATATCTTCTCATTAAACACATTTGATCATAACAAGGCTTATTTGATCTATCGTCATTGTCAGAAATATCTTTTCCGGTTTCATCCAATAAAAAAAACTCTGCCTCGACACCAGTCTTCATTTCGTAGCCAATTTCATTTAATTGAGAAATTAATTTCTTTAAAACGTACCTAGGTGACTGTTTTAATGGCTTATCATCTAAAAAAAGATCGCAAGCTACCCATTTCACTTCCTTTTTCCAAGGCAAAATAATGGCAGAATCTAAATCAGGAATTGCCATAAGATCTCCATCTGCTGGTGACAAATCGAGCCAACTAGCAAAACCTGCAAAACCCGCACCGGATTGAATCATTGATTCAACTGCACTAACAGGGACAAGTTTTGATCTTTGATATCCAAATAAATCGCAGTATGAAAATAACCAATATTTTATTTGGGGAGTTTTGTAAGAAACAGTCATTATTTTAATTTTTTAAGCTATTAATCCAGTGTGAACTCATCAAAAGAGTTCTAAGTTCTCTTGTGTGATTAACTTCTCCATCTCTATGTTGATTTAAAAACTTAATTGCATTTTTAACATTATATCTTGATTGATCTAATTGTTTTATAGAATTTAATGCCCATTCATATAGGGGACCTTTTATCCATTCTCCAATTGGTAATGTAGGCATAGATTTTCGCCTAAACATCAAATTTCTGTCAAAAAATCTTAATCCGTAATCTTTTAATAAGTACTTACTTACTGAATTTTTTAATTTTTGAGATTGTGGGGTTTTCGCAAAAACTTCAGAAATTCTATGGTCTAGGAAAGGAGACCTTCCCTCAATTGACAAGGCGGCACCCATTCTATCGGTTTTTATTAAATTATTCCCTGGACCTAATGAATTACACTCATAGGCTGCAATCTGGTCAATTGGATCTAAGTGCCTCCAATCAAAAAGTATATCTTCAAAGTACTCTATTGGGTTTGATACCGTCTCTCTAAACTTATCATTTAAGAGTTGAAGTCTACTTTTCTGTGGCATAAAGCATATTCTATTAAAGTACTCTGACAAAGGAAAATTTGTTCTAGTTTGTGACAGAAGAAATTCTTGATTATGAGTAAATCCTGCCAAAACTTCATCAGGACCATCTCCATTAAAAGCAACAATAACTCCCTCCTCGTGAGCAGCTTTACATAATTCCCTTATTAAAAAGAAAGAAAAGTCACCATGTGGCTGATCTGCATGGAATAAAACTTCTTTAATATTATTTGGTACTATCTTGTAATCATAATTAATTGGAACAAGATTTATATTATCTATTTTCTCAGAAACATATTTTGCAAGATGATACTCACCATAACCTTTCTCGGCGCAATTTAAAGAAAATGCAAGTATTTCATCTCTATTCCAATTCTTTGATAGATGTGCTGCTACTAGTGAACTATCTACACCTCCTGACAGAAATAAACATCCCTTAACATCGAATCTCATTTGCAAATTTATTGACTCATGCAGAATCTCATTTAAATTGTTTGAATCAATTTCTTTTTTTTCATTAGAAAGAGGCCATCTCCAATATTTATATTCTTTTTGAAATCCTTTTCGATCAAATTCGATATAAGTTCCAGGCATAAGATGGTATATATTTTTGTAGCAGGTTCTAGGAGGTAAACAATAATTAAAACTATGAAGAAGATTTAGACCTACATCATCGATTTCAACGCTCAATCCATCCAAAGTTAGTAGTGATTTAATTTCAGAAGCAAAGGCAAAACTTCCATCATTGAAATAAGTTAAATAACAAGGTTTTATACCTTGCCTATCTCTAACTAAAATTCCTTTTTCTTGTTTGGCATCCCACAAACAAAATGCAAACATACCTATTAAGTCCTCCAGCATATTTATGCCTTTTTCCCTCCATAAATGAACTAAAACTTCAGTATCACATCTTGATTTAAATTTATAACCTTTCTTAATTAGACGATTTCTAATCTCAATATGATTATATATTTCTCCATTAAACACTACCCATACAGTATTATCATCGTTTGACATTGGTTGTGTTCCATTCTCTGGATCAACCACTGCAAGTCGAGCATGTCCAAGGTAAATATCCTCGAGATCTATAGTACCCTGTTCATCAGGACCTCTATAGGAAATTTTATTAATCATTTTTCTAACGTCTTTCTCTTTATACTTTTTTGTTCCAATTAATCCAGCAATACCACACATTATATTTCTCCTATTTAATTACAATTCTAGATATTTCTCCCTTTAAGGGAGCCTTTTCAGAAATAGTTTTATCTTCATGCCCCTCTTCAATAATGGTTTCGATAATATTAACTAAATTATCAAGTTCTTCTTTAGTTTCTGTTTCCGTAGGCTCAAATAACATTGCATTGCATAATTCTTTGCCAAAATATACGCATCCTGCTCCTACAAGTGTTGGTGGATGAACTTGAAAATCTATCATTCTTTTAGCTAAATCTAAAATTTTTATAGGTAATGCACTACCGTCTAAAAGAACTTCATGCATAGACGTTTTATCAAAAACAGCTGGAAGTATCTTTTTTAATTTTGTACGCAAATAATTAGCATTTAGAACGGCATCTTCAGAAGCTTTTTTTAATCCAACAGCGCCCATAGACCTTATATAACAATAGGCTCTTATTAAGACAGAAATATGGCCATGATAAAGTTTGATGCTAGTGGGTCTGGAAAGATCATTATCTGAAAACCCTTCATTAATATATTTCGAAAGGAACTTTTTTACTCCTACTGGTCCAGCTCCAGGTCCACCACCACCATGTGGAGTTCCTAAAGTTTTATGTACATTTAAATGTGCGATATCAAATCCCATAATACCTGGATTTGTTATACCCATAAGAGCGTTCATATTAGCCCCGTCATAATACATAAGTGCCCCAATTTTATGAGTTTCTTCAACAATTATCCCTATTTCTTTTTCGAAAACACCAAAAGTTGAGGGATTTGTTGTCATTACAACCGCTGTATTTTTTGAAAGACATTTTTTAAGTGCCTCTGCATCCATTAATCCGTCTGACCTGGTTGGAATAATTTTGCATACATATCCAACCATTTTTGCTGTAGCAGGATTAGTACCATGAGCACTATCAGGAATTATTATCTCATTTCTATATGATTCTCCACGTTCTTCAAAATATTTACGAGCAATTAAAAGTCCTTTTAGTTCTCCATGAGCACCTGCAGCTGGGGTTAGATCAATCTTATCCATACCAAGAATTCTTCCAATATATTTTTGAAGATCTCTATAAATTTCCCTGATACCTTCCAAAGTTTCCAAAGGTTGGAATGGATGCAATTTTTGAAAACCTAATCTTTCGGCCATAAAATCATTTCTTTTTGGATTGTATTTCATAGTGCAAGATCCTAATGGATAGGAACCTGTATCAACCCCAAAATTATTTCTAGACCAATTAGTGTATTTTCTTATTACTTTATGTTCTGGGGTAAAGATCAAATCTTTATTAAATTTACTGCGGTCCATACGAACTTCTTTTCTATATTTTCTTAAGCATGAATTAAGAACATTAATAGGATCAGAAGCTTCTACTTTTAAGGCATTACAAACTTCCCAAACTATTTTTTCCAAATCATTTTCACTTGTAGTTTCTGTTACAGCAATCAAAATTTCCTCGTCTTTAAGAGTATTGAATATTGAAGATGTAATACCTAAAATAATTCCTTTGCCCTTTAGAGATTCAAAGATTTCAATTAATAAATCTCTCGTAGGAAAACTTATTGTGAATTCATTGAAAATCTTTCCATTATAAGGCGCATTTAAATCATTTATAGAAATCAATGCATCTTTAAGAGATTTCGCCTTGAAGTTGCAATTATAATAAATTTTTTTTATACCTTCATAACCTAATAAATCAATAAAAACTCCAGCTTTTAATGCATTAAGTGCTTGATTTGAGCAAATATTAGAAGTAGCTCTATCTCTTGCAACATGTTGTTCTCTATCTTCAAAAACTAGTGCTAAAGATGGATTTCCATATATATCATAAACTTCACCAATTAATCTCCCTGGTGTAAGATGTCTCAAATCTTGACTGCAGGCAAGTATACCTAAATGAGCTCCACCGGCAAACATATTTAAACCAAGAGATTGCCCTTCAAAAGTAATAATGTCAAATAAAGAATCATCAAATTTATTTACAATCGCTTCATAAGGGTGCATAGAGCCAATAATTTTAATCTTCGAATTTTGCTTAATTTTCTTGAATTCATTTAATTCTTCGATTAACCCAAAACAATTAGGTGACTGAAATATTACTGCAGCAAAATTATCAAGATTTAAATTATTCAAGTATTTGAAATCTATTGAACCAGAATTAATTTCATAAGGTAAATATAATATTTCAACATTTCTAGCGAAACAATACGTCTCCAAAACTTTTTTATAGTGCGGAAATAATCCATCACTCACAATAATTGATCTTATTCCTGAATTAGAAACTGCCATCCATGAGGCCTCTGCAAGAGCAGTTGCCCCATCATAATGAGAACATGTTACCGTTGGTAATGATGTTGCTTTAGAAATTTTATCAGCAAAACTTTTCAATGCTTTTAATAATCCTTGGCTCATTTCTGGTTGATAGGGAGTATAAGCTGTAAGGAATTCTCCTCTTGAAGCTATAGAATCAACTACTGCAGGGACATGATGGTTGTAAACCCCTCCTCCTAAACAACTTATTAAATCAGAGCAATCCACATTTAATTTTATTTTCTCGTCGATATGATTTTGTAATTCCCATTCTTCAAGAGGTTGAGGAAGATTAAGTGCTTTCTGAATCAAATATTCCTTTGGAATATCGTTAAACAATTCATCAACACTTTCAATTCCCATACTTTGAAGCATTGAATACCTGTCTTTTTGATTATGAGCTAAAAAAGGATATTGTTCTTCCACAAATTTCTTAAAAAGGTATTAATTAATACTATTATTAAAACATCAAATATGTGCTTTGATAAATCTAATTAGAAGGTTTTTGATAATCTTTTTCTGAATTATTTTTAATAACTATTGGTCTCTTTCTCATTTTTATTGAAAGACCTGCAATACCATCTCTAGATTTTATCTCCATCAAAATTAATAAAGTAAATATTCCCTGAATTGTTATCATCAAAAGCAATAAAATTATAATAGTTGCAAATCCAGGATGTATAGAGGCTGGTAATAATATTTTTAAAATTACTATTAAAGGTAAAGAAATTAAAGATGATATTAAAAAAAATAAGACTAAACCTATTGATATAAATGTTGGGAATTTCTGACTAGATAATATAATTTTAAGGGACTCTTTAAAATAATTTAAAATTCCAAATGATGTTTTTCCAGCTTTTCGTTTTAGCTCTACAAACTTTAAGATATTAAAACTTTCAATTACATAAGGCATTACTAACCTTATATGAAATGGTGAAAATTGATGGCTTTTAATAATGGAAAGGTCATCACTATAGTAAACACCCATACCAAAAAAACCTTCAATAGAGTCATAAGAAATTTTACTGATAATCCTATAAAAAATTTTTTTAAAAATTCCCATTAACTTTGATGAACCAAAACTTTTTTGCCTTACTAAAAAAGTAGAGCTTTTAGTTTGCAAAGTTTTTTCAATTGCTTTTTTTACATCTTCAAATGGGAGTTGATTATCAGAGGGAATAAGAACTACTATATTTCCGACAGACTTATAAAGGAGATAAGAAGTAGAAGAAGCAAAACCATAATTTTTCGCAAATGATGTAATTTTCACATTGGGATAATTGCTTTTAATTTTTTGTAATTTTTTTAAACTATTATCACTACTCCCATTATTCAAAAAGTGAATTATGTAAGTTTCAAAGTTATCAAGTATATTCTCGTTATTTAACCAATAAAATAAATCTGAAGTAAATTCATCTATTACCTGTTCTTCGTTATGAACTGGTAAACAAATTTCCAGTATTGCTTTATTCATTATTTTTAGAAACTAAGAAGTCAAATTATTAAATTTATAATTACATATTTTAATCAACAAAAGCAAAAGATATTTTCCCACAAATTTATAAATTCAAAAATCTTTAATTAATCACTATTCAATCTGTTAATTATAATTGTGAATATCTTTTTATAGATTCATTAATTTCCTCCAAAGGGTTATTTCCATTAAAAACATTTTTATACCAATTAACAGTTTCTTTTATGGAATCTTCAAAATTCAATTTAGGTTTCCATTCAAGAACTTTACGAGATCTTTCATTATTTAAGCCTAAAAAATGAGACTCAAAGTAATCACTTTCTTGATATTCAATATCAATATCTACCTCCCATAAATTAAGAAAATTCGATACAACCTCCTTCACGTTTTTTATATCTTTTTTCATTGGAGCAAAATTATATGATGAATATTTTGAATTATTATCCCATAAATATTCTGCCAATCGAATATATCCAAATATAGGATCTAGAACATTTTGCCATGGTCTTACAGCCATTGGGTTCCTAAGAGTAAGTTTAGTTTTATTTAAAATTGCCTTAACAATATCTGGAATCAAACGATCATTAGACCAATCTCCACCCCCGATAACATTTCCAGAACGCGCTGTTGCAATTTTTAAATTGCAATTTTGAAATTTTGATAAACCCACAAAACTATCTTTCCAACTGTTAACAGCTATTTCACATGCAGCTTTACTCGCACTATATGGATCTTTGCCCCCCAAAGGATCATTTTCTTTATAAAAACAATCCTCATTTTTATTTTTATAAACTTTATCAGATGTAACTACAATAACAACGCATTTTTTTTGAATATTTCTGAGTGACTCTAATAGATTTAAAGTTCCAATAACATTCGTTTTCCATGTAATTAAAGGATTTTTGTAGCTTTCTAAAACTAAAGGTTGTGCTGCTAAGTGAAAAATAATATCTGGTTGAATATTAGATATATTTTTTCTTAATACCTCTTCATTATTTATGTCAGCTATTATATTTTTAATATTATTTGAGTTTTTAAAAATATCTCCAAACACATGACTTTTTTCCATATATGAATCAGAGTAGCCATATATTTGAGATTCCATCATCAAAAGATAAGTGGATAGCCAAGTGCCCTTAAATCCAGTATGACCTGTAATTAATACTTTCTTTTTTTTCCAAAAATCTTTATACATCTTTTTCTGAAATTATCCAAGGAGCACCTTTATTCCAAAGTTCCTCCAAAAATATTTTATCTCTTAGAGTATCAACTGGTCTCCAAAAACCATCATGTTTAAAAGCTCCTAGCTCATTATCCTTAGATAAGTTAAATAATGGTTCTTGTTCCCAAATGATAGAATCACCATCTGGGATATAGTTGATAATTTTTTTATTAAGGACAAAAAAGCCTCCGTTTATGTAAGATCCATCACCAAGTGGTTTCTCAGTAAATTTAGAGACCTGATCATTTTCTAAAACCAATGATCCAAATCTTCCTGGAGGTTTGACGGCGGTCAATGTAGCTAATTTTCCTGATGCTTGATGAAATTTTATTAGTTCATCTATATTTACATTTGAAACTCCATCTCCATATGTTAAGCAAAAAGTATCTTCTTTAATTAAATTTATTATTTTTTTAATTCTAGAACCTGTCATTGTATTTTTGCCAGTATCAATCATTGTTATTTTCCAAGGCTCTTTATTAGAATTATGATATTCAATATTTCTGGTAGAAAAATCAACAGTTATGTCACTTTCATGAAGCATATAACTAGAAAAATATTCTTTTATACAATATCCTTTATAACCACAACAAATAATAAAATCATTAATCCCATATGAAGAATATATTTTAATAATGTGCCAAAGTAGTGGCTTACCTCCTATTTCTATCATAGGTTTAGGCTTATCATATGTTTCCTCTTGAATTCTTGTTCCAAATCCTCCGGCCAGAATTACTGCTAACATTATTTATTAATCTTTTAATTCTAATGATAATGAAATTTGATAATTTTTTTTATTGAAGAATTTTAATTCAACATTTTTTAATAAAAAAATTCAAATCAAATAATTAATAATAAAATTATCCTGCCTCTAACTATTTTTCGTTTTCCAAATGAAGCGTGAATAAATAAAATAATTTAGAATTACTGTGCAGGAAATAGAACTAATTTGGGAAAGAATATCATTAATTTTGAAATTATTAAATAAAATAAATGCTATTGTGTAGTTAATTATTAACGAAAAAAAATTACTAAATAAAAATTTCAATAAACCTCTAATTAGATACTTATTTTTTAGTTGATTTTTTTTAAAAACAAATATATTAAAGAAATAGAAATTCCACATTGTTCCGCATAATATTCCAAGTAATAAGGAATAGTTATAAGTAAAATTCATCTTCATATACAAAAATTTATTTATAAACAGTTGTAAACAAAAACCGCTGAAGCCTATAGCTAAATAACGTATAATATATTTTCTTTTTGATTTTGAAAGTATCATCAAATAAAAAATTTAATCAAAGTTTCTTATTTTTTATAAATAAAAATCTTTCCTAATTTTTGCATATGTACCGATCAAAATTTTTAGTATGCCAATTATTTGAACTTACCTGAGAGTAATCTTTTTTATTTATCTTTTCTGATCTTATTTCTCGTATTTCATATGAAGGTAATAAGATTTCATTAATTTTTGATAATAATAAAGAACTTTTTAAATTCTCTGTTTTAGAGATACTAATTCTTGAGATACTCATGATATCAGGTAAATTTGCTTTTTTATACCCATAAGTTTTTTGACATTTTGTATTAAATAAACCGACAACATATCTTAATTCTTCTGTAGAATTTAAACCAATCAAATCTAGATTATTTGGATAGGCTTCGTTTAAAATTCCTTGCCATTCATAAGTACGATAAGTTCTATTTTTTAAATTATATTCTTTTGTATTATCCTCAAAAATAACAACATCAACATTATCATTTAATTTATAGTTTGATAGCTGTTTTATTATTTGAATTTGCTTTGAATGATCTTGGATAAAATAAAAATAATTTGATAAATTTACTGTAATAGCAATTGTGACTAATAAAGAAAGCAAGATTCTTCTTGAAGGGAGTTTAAATTTTGATAATACTGAAGCAGTTAATAAAGATATTCCTAGTGGCATCAAAAGTTGATGTCTTGCCATCCAAGCTGCATTAAAAGAGGGAATAAGGTTTAAAAACCAATATGGGAAAAGTCCTAAAAATAAAGAAAATATTCCTATAATAAATATTGTTTTACTATACTTTGAATCTGATGAAGATCCTTTTATAGGAATATAATTGTAAAAAATATATGAAAAAATTAATACACTTATTGGGATAAATAAAATAAAAGAAGATTTGAAATATAGTGCATCTAAAATTTGAATAAAAGGTGTTTTGAATAAGTTCTCCAAAGAAAACCAATTATTATAGCCTTCAAAAAGACCATAGGGACTAAAGAATATTTTTTTTAATATGTAATATAAAAAAGGTGCGATTATAAAAATAATATTATTTTTAAAAAATTCAATTATTGATTTTTTCTTGAAAGAATAATTTAAGAAAAAATTTTCTATAGTTGGAAGTGCATAAAAAACTAAAAGAGAATTTGTGGAGAAAGAAACTAAATAAAGAGCAATTGATATTATTTTTTGTTTTGGTTGCAAATACCAAGCTCCAAAAAACAAAAAAGTACAAAGTGTATAAGGGAAACAAATAATAGTAATTCTATCAATATAAAAAGGAGCAATTAAAAAAATAAGGCATGTAATAAATCTAATATTCTCATTAAATATTTGGATTCTTTTTAAAATCTTATCCAAAAAGATTGCATTTATAAAAAGCAAAATAAATGACAATATCCTATATGGATAGAAACCAAAATTAAATAGGAATTTTATCATCATTCCTCTTACAGGAGCCCCTACCATTTTCCAATAAATATCTAATTGTTCAGGGCTAGTTATCTTTAAATGCCAATCATCCCAGAAAAGAGAATTTGATAAAAATAAAATCCAAATATGTGATATTGAATAAAGACAAAATAATTGAAAATATATCTTATTTTCTTTTTTTAAGTTTTTTAAAAAATTTATCATATTTATTTTAAAGTTTTAAAAATTTATCCTTCAATCAACCTAAAATTTTAACTATTAATAACCTCAATGGCAATTAAAAAAATTTTTTAATATATTTTCAAAATTTTTTATTAAGAAGTTTAAGTTAAGTAGTTAAAGTATCTAAATTTTGAAAATAAAAACAACCTCTTTTTTGTTAAGATCTACCAGAGTAAGAATTAAAGTAATGGAACAAATTTCATATGCAAAAACTGTTTATGGTCAAGAAGAGATTCAAGCTGTTGTAAAGTGTCTGGGTGAATCAACACAGATGGGTAAATATTCGAGAGAATTTGAGGCTAAAATTGCTAGTTTATTTGACAAAAAAAGTTGCTTATATGTTAATTCAGGATCATCAGCGCTATATATTGGCATCGAATGCTTAAATCTACCTGAAGGAGGAGAAGTTATTACTCCTGCTCTTACATTTTCTACCACTGTTGGTTGCCTTTTAAAAAATAATTTAGTGCCAGTTTTTACTGATATAGAACCTTTAACTTACTGCATAGATACTTCTCAAATAGAGGAGATGATCACAAAAAAAACAGTTGCTATTTTAGCACCAAATTTAATGGGGAACTTATGCAATTGGCCAGAAATTAGAAAAATTGCTGATAAGTACAATTTATTCGTTATTGAAGATTCTGCTGATACTTTAGGAGCAACTTTCGCAAATAATAAATCGAGTGGTTTTTATACAGATATGTCGATAACAAGTTTCTATGGGTCACATATCATAAATTGCGCAGGTAATGGAGGGGCTCTAACTTTAAACAATCCAGAAGCTATTGAAAATGCAAAACTATTAAGATCTTGGGGTAGAAGTTCTTCTTTATTTGATGAAAAAAGTGAATCAATAGAGAATCGTTTCAACGTAAATCTGGATGGTTATGATTATGATGCAAAATTTGTATTTGAAAGAGTTGGATATAATTTAGAAGGTAGCGAAATAGGTGCTGCTTTTGGTTTGGCGCAACTTAAAAAGTTAGAAAAAAATATAAAGACCAGACAAGAAAACTTTAATATTCAATGTAATTTCTTCAATCAATATAAACACTTTTTTTGCACCCCAAAGGAATTCCCAGGATGTAATACTGCTTGGTTAGCATTCCCCATTCTTATAAAAAAAGAAGCAAATTTCACTCGTAAGGAATTACAAATTTATCTTGAAGAAAGATGTATTCAAACAAGAGTAGTCTTCACGGGTAATATTCTAAGACAGCCTATGACCAAGGGTATAAATAAAATCACTAGAAAAGAAGGATATCCAAATGCCGATTCAATTATGGAGAGAGGAGTATTGCTGCCTTTACATCATGGAATGACATCTGAAATGTTTACAAGACTCCATAATTGTATAAAAGAATTTATAGCAAAAAAAAGTTAACTATTTTTTAAAAAGATTCATATTCAAGCAAATTTTTTTGAACTTTAATAGCTAATTAGTTTCAATTCAAGATCGAATATAATAAGAATAGTAAATGTAAAAAACACTTTCGTAAGTTTAAATTTATAGAAATTTTAATTTAATGAAAATATCTAGAAAGGTAAAATTTATAAAAAAAGAAAATTACAATTACCTAAACTGTTTTATTATTATAAATAATGCTTAAAAAAGTTAATAACCTAAGCAAATTAAACTTCTTTTTTGATTATTGCAATTTGAAATTGCGACAAGATTTAAACAATGAAAATTAAAAATATATGTTGTATTGGAGCTGGTTACGTTGGGGGTCCAACAATGGCTGTTATTGCAGAAAAATGCCAAGATATTCAGATTAACGTTGTAGATGTCAATAAAGATAGAATTAATAAATGGAATAGTGATAATTTAGATGAATTACCAATTTATGAACCTGGTTTAGATGAAATAATTAAAAATTCCAGAGGAAAAAATCTCCATTTTTCAAACTTGATCGAAGAAAAAATTGCTTTAGCAGATATGGTTTTTATATCTGTTAATACTCCAACAAAAAATAAGGGCCTTGGAGCAGGAAAAGCGAGTAATTTAAAATGGGTTGAGGAATGTGCTCGTCAAGTAGCTAAATACTCTATTGGCCATACCATTATTGTTGAGAAAAGCACTCTTCCAGTGAGAACTGCAGAAGTTATCAAATCAATACTTAATGAAGCAAAAAACTCAAATCTCGGAAATAATTTTCCAAAAAAGACTTTTGATGTCTTATCTAATCCCGAGTTTCTCTCTGAAGGTTCTGCAATAAACGACTTAATTAATCCAGATAGGGTTCTAATTGGGGGGGATAACCCAGAGGCTATAGAATCCCTAACGACAATCTATAAATATTGGGTCCCAGAAGAAAAGATATTGCAGACTAATATATGGAGTAGCGAACTGGCAAAATTAACTGCCAATGCATTTTTAGCGCAAAGAATAAGCTCGATAAATTCAATAAGTGCTCTTTGTGAGTCTACAGGAGCTGATGTTAGGGAAGTCTCAAGAGCAATAGGATCAGATAGTCGAATTGGGACTAAATTTCTAGATTCAGGTCCAGGTTTTGGAGGTAGTTGCTTTAAGAAAGATATACTTAATCTCGTTTATTTAGCTGATTTTTTTGGGTTACCAGAAGTGGCTACTTTTTGGGAAAGTGTAGTCAAACTTAATTCTTGGCATCAGCATAGGATTTCAAAATTAATTACAAAAAATTTATTTGGTACGCTTTCTAATAAAAAAATTATAATTCTTGGATTTGCATTCAAAGCTAATACGAATGATACGAGAGAATCAGCAGCGATACAAATCTGTAGAGATCTTTTAGAGGAAGGAGCTTTCTTAATAATTCATGACCCAAAGGTTTACCAGAACCAGATTGAAATTGATTTAAATCGAAAAATCTTCCAAAATAATCAAGTAGACGATAATTCAGGTAATGCTAGAGAAGGAAATTGGAGTTTTGCTAATAATTTATCATCAATATTTAAAGATGCTGATGCTGTTGTTATCCTTACTGAATGGGATATTTACAAAACAATAAATTGGGATGAGGTCTCAAAGTTAATGAGACGGCCTGCATGGGTATTTGATACTCGTTCAATTATTAAAGCCATTGATATTAAGAAATCAGGCCTAAACTTTTGGCAAATTGGAGATGGTTTAAGATGAACATTTATTTTTCTAAATAACCATTTGGATTCTTGGATACCCAGTTCCAACTATCTTTACACATATCATGAAGATTTTTTTGGGGTCGCCAATTTAAAACTATTTTAGCTAACGAAGTGTCTGCCACCGAATACGCAATGTCCCCTTTTCTCCTTGGTGAGAATCGATATGGAATATTTATATTATTAACCTCTTCAAATACCTTTATTAATTGCAAAACACTACTACCTTTTCCAGTACCCAAATTTAAAGAAATTTGTTTTGAATTGTTCTTATATAAATGCTCTAGAGCTTTTATATGGCCTTCTGCAAGATCTTCAACATGGATATAATCTCTTATCGGCGTGCCATCTAATGTATTCCAATCATTTCCAAAAATATATAAATGCTCCCGCTGCTTCAAAGCAACACTATTAATTATAGGCATTATGTTATTTCCAAAATTCCTAGGGCTTTCTCCAATTATGCCTGAACTATGGGCACCTATTGGATTAAAGTATCTTAATATTGCAAATCTCCAATCCTCTTTATTAGATTGCACCAAGCTGTTAAGAATTTTTTCAATTGTATATTTTGTATCTCCATATGTATTGATTGGATTCTTGAAATCATCCTCCCTTAAGTCTTTATTTCTCTCATTAAGTCCATAAATCGTAGCACTGCTACTAAAAACAAGATTTCTACAATTAAATTCATCCATAACTTTTAACAAGTTAATTGTTCCTAAAACATTAGAGTTCCAATATCTAAGAGGGAAATTTATTGAATCAGATACTGCTTTCAATCCTGCAAAATGTATAACAGCTGATATAGGGGTTTCTCTACTAAATTCTTGAAATATATTTTTTAACAAATTAATGTCACATAAATCACATTTTTTTAAATGAATTTGATTCGCTATATTCGGATAACTTTTATTTAATAAGCTTTCAATTTTATCAATTACTATTGGAAAACTGTTAACAAAAGAATCTACAATTACTAATTCATAACCTTTTTTTAGTAAAGCAAGAGAAGTGTGACTTCCAATGTATCCACATCCGCCTGTAACAAGAACCTTTTTCATATTTGCATAAAATTATATTTAATTTTATTTAGTAGTAAAGTCTATAATTATGATTAATTCATTATATAAATGAATAAAACTAATTTTATTTATAAGGTATTTATTTATCATAATCTTATTGGATCTAAATCTCTTGGAAGTATACCTTTAATATCAACAAAAAGACCTTTGGGGGATATTAAATTTTTTAAGAATCTAGAAGATAAATTTTTGTATTCATCATGAGAAACTGCAGCAATAATTGAATCAAATTTATTATTCAAAGGTATTTGATTAAAAAAATCAATCTCCAAGGGTAAATTTTTATCATTAATCTGGACATAAGGATCAACTACCGTAACAGAAATACCATATTTTCGTATTTTTTTAATCAACTTTATAACACCCGAATTTCTCATATCTGGACAATTCTCTTTAAATGTTATACCCAAAATTAAAAATTTTGATTTACTTAATGTGAATCCATTTCTGGTCATTGTTGAAATTAACTCTTCAATAATCCAATCGCCAATATAGTCGTTTGTTTTTCTACCAGCAAGAACTACCCTCGGGATATATCCTGCCATGATTGATCTATAAGTTAGATAATATGGGTCAACACTAATGCAATGGCCACCAACCAAACCAGGTTTAAAATCAAGGAAATTCCACTTCGTACTTGCTGCATCAAGAACTTCAAGAGTATCTATATTTAATTTCCTGCAAATTATTGCCAGTTCATTAACTAAAGCAATGTTAATATCTCTTTGAGTATTTTCTATGACTTTTGCTGTCTCTGCAATCTTTATAGATTTAGTTTTGTGAGTTCCAGCTTTGATAAAAGATGAATAAAAAGAATCCACCAAATTAGAAGTTATTTCATCCATTCCACTGGTAACTTTTATGATACTTGAAATGGTTCTTCGATGATCTCCTGGATTAATCCTTTCAGGACTATATCCACATAAAAAATCAAGATTTACCTTACCTTTAATAAGGTTTTCAATAATTGGTATACAAATCTCTTCAGTCAAGCCAGGATATACAGTACTTTCAAAAATAACTAAAGGTTTTGATTTGATTGATTTATTTTTTCCTCTCAAATAAAAAGTATTCCCAATTAATTCGGATGCATTTTTTATTGGATCTAAGTCAGGATTATTGAAAGTATCTATAGGAGTAGGAACGGTAACAATAAAAATATCAGAATCTATGATGTCTTCTTCTGAATATGTAAAAAAAATTTCTTTATTTTGCAAGAGATCATTTTTAGTAACTTCATTAGTCTTATCTATTCCATTTTGAAGCTCATCAATCCTCTTTTTAGATATATCAAATCCAACAATTTTTCTATTTACTTTTTTACCGGAATTCAAGCATATATGATTTTTATTTATTTCTAATGCTATCGGTAATCCTACATAACCAAGGCCAATAATGCATACTTTGCAATTATATATATCAGGAATAACTATCATGAAATGCTATAGAAATTTTTATACCAAGAAATAAATTTCTTAACTCCATATTCTATAGGAGTATTAGGTTTAAAATGAATAAAGTCATTTAGCATAGTTGTATCTGCTTCAGTATTTTGTACATCTCCATCTTGCATAGGCATGAAATTCTTTTTTGCTTCTCTTCCTAATTCTTTTTCTAGTAATTTTATATATTCATTCAAATTGATTGGATTAGAATTCCCAATATTAAAAATTTGATAAGGCGCCCAACTCTTAGATGGATTTGGATTAAGAAAATCAAAGTTTTTATCTATATTAGGTTTATTATCTATCAAGCGAAAAATTGATTCAATAACATCATCTATATAAGTAAAATCTCTAACCATATTTCCTTTATTAAATATATTAATAGGTTGATTATTTAATATTGCTTTAGTAAATAAAAATAATGCCATATCAGGCCTACCCCAAGGTCCATAAACAGTAAAAAATCGTAAGCCCGTAGTAGGCAAACCAAACAAATGACTATAAGTGTGCGCCATTAGCTCATTAGACTTTTTAGTTGCTCCATAAAAAGAAACTGGATGATCTACATTGTCTTTTTCTCTTAGTGGTACGTTTTTATTGCCCCCGTAGACTGAACTACTACTAGCATATATGAGATGTTTTATATTATGTTTTTTAGATGCCTCAAGAATATTTGTAAATCCAACAATATTGGACTCAACATAAGCATGTGGATTTTCAATTGAATATCGAACACCAGCTTGAGCTGCTAAATGAATAACTATTTGCGGTTTACATAAATCAAAAAGATCATTAACCGATTTTTGATTTGCAATATTTCCTTCAATAAATCTATATATTTCAGGATCGTTTTTACATAATTCTAAAAGGTTATTAAGTCTTGCTTTTTTCAAATTTGTATCGTAATAATTATTAATGTTATCAACTCCAAATACCTTGAATTTTTCAGTTTTAATTAATTTAGAAGTTAAATGAAAGCCAATAAAACCTGCATTCCCAGTAACTAAAATATTCATAATATATATAACCCTAAGAATATAAATATATTAATTTAAGTTATCACATTTTTTTTTTAACCTTAAACATATATAACTTATCCTCTTCAGATTATGTAATAAATAAAAAGTTTTCGCATTTAAAATTTCAACAAATTAATACCGTAAGTTTTTAATAAGGGGAAATAATACTATCATAATAAAATATATAAAAACTACTGAAAAAATAATTAAGATAGATAATTAAATGAATGAATCAGATTTTATAAGCTTTAAAAAACTAATTTCTCTTTTAATCAATTTATTTAAACTCATAAACTATAAGAGGAAAATTCAATTATTTATATTATTTATTCTAATGGTGGCAAGTGGAGTAGCTGAAATGCTATCAATTGTAGCTGTTATTCCATTTTTAACTTTATTATCTAATCCAAATAGTTTGGAATTTCTTAACGCTTTCAATTGGCTTTTAAAAACATCAAACAACTCAGAAAAAATATTTCTATTTACAATAATGTTTGTTTTGATAATCATATTAGCAACTTCTATTAAAGTTATAAGTAACTTTTTTACATTTAAGTTATCTGCTCTTATAGGCTCAGATTTAAGTTGCAAGGCTTTTAATTCAATCCTATATCAACCTTATGAATTTCATACCAGAGTAAACTCTAGCAAATTAATTGTTGCTAGTACTAATCAAACTAATAATACAGTTAGTGCTATAGAGCTTACATTACAATCGATACTTGCGATATTAGTAATTATTTTTTTAACTATTCAGATATTCAAAATCAATCCAGTCCTTACTTTTAGTTCAATATTTTTAGTATCTTTTATGTATTTACTCCTTTGGCAAACCAACTCAAAGTCCTTTTCGAGAAATAGTTATATAGAAAATAAAAGCAGCAAAGAAATTATAAGAAAATTAAGTGAAAGTATAGCTTCTATAAAAGAAATTATTCTTTCTTCAAATCAAAAAACTCATGTTAAAAGTTTCCGAAAAAAAGATCTTTCTTTCAGGTTATCTAGAGGAAATTCCATATTCCTTCAATTCTCTCCAAAATATTATGTAGAGGCTTTGGGGATAATATTAATAAGTTTATATGGATATATAAGTTTAAGAGTTTTGGGAAGTAGCGAATTATTTATTCCAAAAATTGGTGCTTTTGCATTAGCTGCTCAAAAGTTAATTCAAGCATTCCAACTAATTTATTCATCTTGGGGGGCAATTAAATCGAAGTATAATGATATTGAAGATATAATAAATCTAATTAATCTAAAGGTTCCACAAAAAAAAGAGTTAGAAGTCTCAAGAAAATTTAAATTTACCCAAGATATAAAAATTAAAAATTTAGCTTTCAGATACAGTCCAAAAGATCCTTGGATATTTAATGAATTAAACCTTGATATTAAAAAGGGAGATTTAATTGGCATTAAAGGAAAAACTGGAGAAGGGAAAAGTACTTTATTTAATATACTTATGTCATTAATTGAACCAACTAATGGAGAAATACTTATAGATGGAGAGAATCTTTTTGGTAAAAATAATTCAAAAATTATTAATAAGTGGAGAAAACTAATAGCTCTAGTACCTCAAGATATTTTCCTACTAGATGAGTCAATATTGATCAATATTGCATTTGATAGTGAACAAAAAAATATTGATCTAAATAGGATTAGAAAAGCATGTAAAATTGCTCAGATTCACGATTTTATTGAATCTTGTCCTTCGAAATACAATACTACCGTAGGAGAAAAAGGAGTAAGACTCAGTGGGGGACAAAAACAAAGAATTGGGATCGCTAGAGCAATCTATAAAAATCCCCAAATATTATTTTTAGATGAAGCAACGAGTGCACTAGATGAATTTACTGAAAAAAAAGTTCTCGATTCTATAGTTAGTGAAAGTGAATTAAAGACAATTTTTATGATTACTCATAGATTATCAACTTTAGATTATTGTAATAAGTTAATTGAAATTAAAGATCAAAAGTTGTACCTAAGAAAATGAAAATTCTTCATATTATACCATCGCTAGGAATAGGAGGAACTGAAAAAGTTTTAGAAAGGTTAACAACAAATTTAAAAATTTATGAGCATGTAATAGTTAACCTTGGGTACTCAGGAAATATAGAAAAATCATTTTTAAAAAAAAACATTAGAGTAAAAAATTACAGATTAAGGGCTTTTAACTTTCCCTTTATATTGATAAGGCTTTTAATTTTTTTCAATAAAGAAAGACCAGATTTAATTCAAAGTTGGCTATATAAAGCAGATTTTGTAAGCATATTTTTTAGAATAATTTTTAATTTTAAAAATATAATTTGGAATATCAGAGCAACAAAGACTGAAAAATCATCCGATCCAAAGAGAAAATTAGAAATATGGATATTATCAAAATTTGCTTTGTTTGTTCCTATTAAAATAATATGTTGTGGTAAAAAAGCGATGAATGAACATATCCTATTAGGTTATCCAGAAGATAAAATGATATTAATAAATAATGGTATTGATTCTCAATTATATTTTAACAAAAAAAATTATAAGAAAAATTCTCTTAGATCTAATTTTAAGATTAAAGAAGAACAATTTATATTAGGTTGTGTAGGGAGATATTCTTACTTGAAAGGGGTTGATAATCTAATTAAAGCTTTTAACTACATTAAAAAAGAAAATAAAAGTAAAATTGTAATGGCTATTGGAGGAAGAGGTATTAATAGTAGAAATAAATTAATTAATAAATTAATAAAAGAAACCAATTATGAATCACAATTTATACTATTAGGCCAATTATATGATGTACCTAAATTTTTAAAGGATTTAGATTTTTATTGTTCTCCTTCAAGATTTGAAGGTTTCCCAAATGTAATTGCCGAAGCAATGTCAATGGGTCTTCCATGTATTGTTTCTAATGCGGGAGATTCTGAAATGATTATAAGTAATTGTGGAATTTGTTTTGGCGAAAGTACTCCCGAAAATATTGCATTAGGAATTAATAAATATTTAAATTTAACTAAAATAGAGAAATCTTCACTAGGAGAAAATGCAAGAAAAAGAATAATAAATAATTTTTCTTTAAAAAAGATGTCTTTAGAATATAGTGATGTTTATAAAAAAATTATTAATCAAAAAAAGATTTAATAAATTATTTTTAATAAACCTCTATTATAAAATTAATACCAAATAATTTTTTCAATATCTTTTTATAAATTGATTCAATGTTTAAAAAATTAAAACGTTTGCTTCTTAATCCAAATTATTATTTATGGAAATTCATAACAAACTTTAATCAAGAATTTTATTATAAAAGATATTCAGAATATGCAAAAAATTGTGGATTAGAAAGAATTTATCTTATTTTATCTTTTGATTGTGATACTCAGGAAGATATCAATGTTTTAAAGATTTTAAATAATAAGCTAATCAAAATGAATATAAAACCAATATATGCAATCCCTGGAGAATTATTATTAGCAAATAAAGCAATTGTAAGAGATGTTAGAGATACTGGTGCTGAATTTATTAACCATGGATACAAAATACATACAGAATTTGATAAAAAGAACTCTTTTTACTCGCCTAATTTCTTTTACGATAAATTAGATAAGGATATTATCGAAAATGATATAAAAAATGGAGATAAAGCTATTAAGAAAGTTTTAAAATTAAAACCGAAAGGATTTAGAACTCCGCATTTTGGAACTTATCAATCTAAATTACATTTGAAATATCTATACGAATTGCTTCGAGAATTGGATTATAAATTTTCCTCTTCTACAGGTCCAGACAAATCTTTTTTTAAAGGCCCCATATATAGAATTTCAGATATCACAGAAATTCCTGTTAGTGGTTGCGGTTATAAGCCTTTTAATATTTTGGATTCATGGTCATTTGCTTGTCCTTATCCAAAAAAAACATCCCAAGACTATTTAAATGAAGCTATAAAAGTAAAAAGTTTAATATCCCAAAGAGGACTCGGAATACTTAATTATTATTCAGATCCATCTCACATAATATATGATAAGAATTTTTGGAAAGCTGTAAAGATTTGGAAAAAAATTGCAACTTCGATTAACTATAATGACTTACTAGAAATAATTAGTTAATAAATCGATTTTTAAATATAATAGAAGATTAACTACATAAAAATTTAATAACGGAGATAAAAAGTGTGCGGAATAGTAGGAATTATAGGGATTGATAAGAACGAAAGTCCTAAAACAATACAAAACATGCTTGATTCAATTCAACATAGAGGTCCTGATGATCAAGGAATTTGGGTTAAGAATGAAGCTATTTTGGGCATGAGAAGATTAAGTATAGTTGATATAAAAAATGGGAATCAACCTGCTGTAGTGGATGATGATATTGGCTTAGTATTTAATGGCGAGATCTACAACTATAAAGAAATAAAAGAAAAGTTAATTAAAAAAGGATACAACTTTTATACAAATGGAGAAGCAGAAGTAATTTTAAATTTATATAAAGAATATGGCATTGATGGGATTCAACAATTAAATGGCATGTTTGCAATTGCAATACTGCATATAAGTCAAAAAAAACTTTATCTAATTAGGGATCGTTTAGGAATTAAGCCTCTATACTATACATTCCAAAACAATAATTTTATTTTTGCTAGCGAAATAAAAGCGTTTAATGGGTTGAAGGATATAACGCTTTCTTTGAACGAAAATGCTATTGATGATTTTTTAACTCTTAGATTCATTCCCACAATTAATTCCATATGGGATGAGATTAAGAAAATCAATGCAGGAGAAATATTAACTTATGAAATACAAAATAAAAAATATAGTGTTAAAAAATATTGGAAACTAAATTTTAATGCTCAGCCAATAAAAAATAGTCAAAATTACCAATCTGAGTTTAATTATCTTTTTAATAATGCTGTTAAGAAGAGAATACTTTCTTCAGATGTTCCAGTAGGAATTTTTTTGAGTGGAGGTCTTGATTCAAGTGCGATTGCTGCTTCTTTATCTGAATTAGGTATTGAAAATTTACATAGTTTTTCCGTACGATTTTCTGATGAAAATGATTTTGATGAGTCTAAATATGCTTTTAAAGTTGCTAAAAGATTTAAGACTAACCATCATTTAATTGATGTCAGTAAAGATGAATTTATAGAATTTTTGCCTAAGTTGGTAAAAATAACGGATGAACCTCTAGCAGACTTATCATGTATTCCTCTATATTTTTTATCAAACTATGCAGCAAAGCATGTGAAGGTTGTATTATCAGGGGAGGGGGCTGATGAGATATTTGCTGGTTATAATCTTAATAGAGCAAGGAATAAACAATATATTTTTTGGACTATAAAAAAATTAATAAATTTCTTAAATATCAATAACCTTTTTGATAAAGTTAGCAAAATTAAAAAATTAAAATTATTAAAAATTTTTTCTGACTTAAGTTCTAATAATTTATTTGAAATTAATTCCTCATATATTACTAATTACTTAACTGAATATGAAAAATTAAACCTATGGAATAATCAAAAAAACTCATTAATTAAATATCCTACTAATAAGCTAATAAGAAGTTGGTATGAGTCAACTTTTTCAAGTAATTTCTTAGATAAATTACAAGAGGTTTATACGAAAGAATGGTTGGTTGAAGATCTATTAATGAAAGCAGACAAAATAACTATGTCTAATTCTTTAGAATTAAGAGTTCCATTTCTAGATCATGAATTAGTGGAATGGGCACAAAAACTGCCAATTGAAAAAAGAATTGGAAGTTTTTTTAACTCAAAAACTAAATATATGATCAGAAATTATGCAAAAAAAAGACTCCCAAAAAGTATTATTAATAGAAAAAAAATGGGCTTCCCATCCCCAGCATATAAGTGGATTATGAATTCATCATATAAATGGGCAGAATCAATCTTATTAAATAAAAAAGGCAAATTATTAGAAATAATGGATAAAAATTTCATTAATCATATTCTAATAAAAACGAAAAGTGGAGATATTCAATATGCGCACAAAGCATGGGTATTAATAATCTTGCATTATTGGCTAGAAGAATGGACATGAAATTATTATTTATCACTTTTTTCTATCCACCAGACGAAGAGCCTAGAGCCATTCAAGTTGCAAGAGTTGCAAAAAAAATGAATGCGAATATTGATATTGTTTGTAGATCCCGATTTTATGAAATAAATAAAGTTAATAATAAATCAAGTAAAATCAAGCTATATAAATATAAATATTATGAATTTAAAAATAGATATATTAGACATTTTTTAAATCTAATTTGCATCCCAGACAGATATATTTTTTGGTCTTTACTAGCCATATGGAGGATTAAAAAAGATCTAAATAAAAATTATGATGCCATAATTTCATTTGGCCAACCAATGTCTATGCATATAACAGGATTTTTTATATCTAAGATTTTGAAAAGGCCTTGGATTGTTTATTTTAGTGATCCTTGGCATGGAAATATTTATAATAAAAAAAATATTTACCATAATTTTGTAAATTTTATGCTTGAGAATTTAGTAATTCATAACTGTGATAAATGCTTCTTCACTAATAAAAGAGCAATGAATTTTACTATGGATAAATATAAAAATAAAATCAAAAAAAAAGGGGATTTTATTCCCCATTCTTTTGAAAGAAAATTATTAAAGAATTTTCATAACTCAATCCCAAGGAATAATTACTTTTTTATTCGACATATTGGTAATTTTTATGGTCCAAGGTCACCTATTATATTTTTAGAAGCATTAATCTATTTATATAATTCTGACCCAGAATCTCTGAAAAATGTAAAGGTTGAATTTATAGGATCAATATCACCAAAAATTAAAATAAACGATTATTTTGATAAGTTGCCCTCTGAGTTGGTAAAGTTTACAAAAAGAGTTTCTTATATTGAATCATTAGAACTTATGAGTAAATCTTCACTTCTATTATTAATAGATGCAAAATCAAAGGAGAACATTTTTTTACCAAGCAAGTTAATTGATTATTTGGGTTCGAATGTTCCAATATTTGCAATCTCTAATAAGGGAGCTTCTATTGACTTAATAAAAGAAATTGGATATTTTTTTGATGATTCATATAATGCTAAAGTAATTGCGAATAATCTTAAAAAAGTTATTAATAGTTGTAAATTCAAAAAAAATAATATTAAATTGAATAAGCAAGCTAAGGAAAAATATAGTGATGAAAATATTGCAAAATTATTTGAAAAAAAGATTGATTATCTTGTTAATTCTAAAACCAATAATAAAAGAATTTAATAATAAAATTCATTTTATTTTTTACAAAAATATCATTAATTAAAATGTGCGGCATATCAGGATTTTTTATAAATTATAAACTTAATAAAGATGCTACTTACGAGCAGATTATTTCTATGAATAATAGTATTAATCATAGAGGACCAGATAGTGAAGGATATTGGATCGACCACAAAAAAGGAATTGCATTAGGACATAAAAGATTATCTATTATTGATTTGTCAAATGCAGGTTGTCAGCCAATGTCTTCTAATAAAGGTAGATACATAATTAGTTTTAATGGGGAAATTTACAATCATAAATTATTAAGAAAACAACTATCTAATAGTGGTCATAATATTATTTGGAAAGGACATTCTGATACAGAAACTCTTGTAAATGCTATAGAAATTTGGGGAATCAAAAAAACTTTAAAAGAGATAATTGGAATGTATGCATTTGCAATATTTGACCAGCAAAGTGACACCTTAATTATTTGTAGAGATAGGATGGGAGAAAAACCTCTCTATTACGGATTAGATAAAAATCACTTTATTTTTGGATCAGAATTAAAGACTCTTTTAAAATTTAAAGATTTTAAAAAAGAAATTGATATGCAATCTTTTAACTTATTCTTAAATTATGGATACATCCCTTCCCCGAAATCTATTTTCCAGGGCATTAAAAAATTAAAGCAAGGGTCTTTTTTAAAAATCAAGATAAAAGATTCAAACATTTTTGAATTAAAAGAAGAAAATTATTGGAATTTAGAAAATATTGTTGAAATTGGTAAATCTAATCAATATAAGGGGAGTTTTCAAGATGCCTCAAAAGATTTAGAGGAGATGCTAGAAAATACTATAAAAGAGCAAATGATAGCTGATGTTGATTTAGGTGCATTTCTTTCTGGAGGGATTGATTCGAGTTTAATTTCAACCTTAATGCAAAAAAATAGAACAACCAAAATCAAAACCTTTTCAATAGGATTTGAGAACAAAAAGTATGATGAAGCAGTATACGCAAAAAATGTTTCAAAGATAATAGGATCTGATCATACTGAATTATATGTATCAGAAAATGATGCATTAGAAATAATTCCTACATTACAAGATATATATGATGAACCATTTGCTGATTCTTCTCAAATTCCTACCATTTTACTTGCTAAATTAACAAGAAATCATGTCAAGGTTGCCTTGTCTGGCGATGGAGGAGATGAGACTTTTGGGGGATATAATAGATATTTATGGTTTAAAAAGATTCTAAATTATTCAAATTGGATCAATCAAGATTTGAGAAGATTTTCTGTAAAACAATTAAGTTTTCTAGAGTCAAAAAATGCATCATTATTTTTAGATTTTTTCGAATCTATAATTTTTAAAAAGGGTATAAATAATATTAGTAATAAAGTGAACAAATTACTAAAAATTTTAGAATATTCCGAATCAAGTGATTTATATCAAAGGATTATTTCTATCATCTATGACTTAAATTCCTACACAATAAATAATTCCAAACAATATCATTTAGATTATGAATTCTTTAAAAAAGATTTAAAGGGTTTATCAAATTTAATGAGTTTTGATAGCATTACTTATCTTCCTGACGACATACTTGTAAAAGTAGATAGAGCATCAATGAGATTTGGATTAGAGACAAGGATACCTTTTCTAGATAAAAGAATTGTTGAATTTGCATGGACTTTACCATTAGAAATGAAAATCAAAAAAAATAATAAAAAAAGAATTTTAAAGAAAATATTATCTAGATATTTACCAAAAGATATTATTGAAAGACCTAAACAGGGTTTTGGAGTTCCAATTGGGGAATGGCTAAAAGGACCATTAAAACCATGGGCAGATGATTTATTAAGTAAAAGTGAAATAGAAAAAAATCCTTACCTTAATAGCCAATCAATAAGGGAAAAATGGAATGAGCATATTTCTGGGAAATGCAATAACCAATATTTACTATGGAATTTTTTAATTATGCAATCTTGGTTAAAGAAAAATCAATAGCTAGTAAAAATAGTTAAACTCTTATAAAGTTTTAGTAAAAACATATAAGTTAAAGTATAAATTTGTAATTAATACAATAAATAAAAAAACTTTTGAAATAATTGGATTTCGCTGATTAATTTAAAGATACTTCAAAAATTATTTTTGAAATTCTATTTGTGAGTTTTTATATAATTCTTAAATGGGATAATTAAGAATATTATTGGAATAACCCATTTTAAATAATATGATAACTTTAAAATTAAAAATTTTACTTTTTGTCTTTCTGTAAACCAATCATCACCAACATAGTTACCAAAACTTCCATAGTAGTTTGAAATTTCATTTGCTTTTTCTTTAGAAGTACTTTCTATATAATATTTAAAAGCCTTATCAGGATTTTTCTCTAAATCCTCAAGTTGGTATGGTAAAACAACATTATAATCGGGATCTAAAATCCACCATTTATCTTTAGAAATTTCTGCAGTTACTACAACGTGTCCATAAAGACCAACTAGCTTTGAAGGTATATTCTTTTCTTTTAATATTTGATCAACAATAATAGCTTGTTGTGAACATAAACCTACACCCCTCTCAATTGCCTTTTTGTAATTATAAATCTCCCAATCTGAAAGTTTTTCATGAAGAAAACTAAAAAGATAAAGAATATAATTTTCTCTGGGAGGAATCAAAATATTAAACTTTTTAGCAACTTCTCTATTATTCCCGTTCCAATAATGAGCTATTGATCGATTAACTGTATCATTTACCAAATAGAATATTTCTTCCCTAGACAAATTTCTATTTTGTAATTTTAGCATTGCATCTTTGGGACTTAATGCCTCTTTTGGATAAGTATCAAGTAAATATATTTCTTCATTTCTTAATGATAAAAAGAAGCCACTAAAATTAAGTGCAAGAAGAAAGAATCCTAGCAAAAAAGAAATTTTATCTAATATGTTAATTTTTTTAATATTTAAATTTTTCAATTTACCAAAATTTTTTTTTTATTTTCTTAAATACTAGCTTAAAAAAAATATAAGATAAATATCAAGTAAAATTTAATCATTTCTAATTATTTAAAATATTTATAAATTTAAAAAATTTTATAAAATTATAAATTTCATTATCATTAAAACTTTAAAATTAAATTTAAGTAATTTTTAAGAAGTTTTTTTCTATTTTATTTGACTTATAAAAATTTAAAATTTTTTTTATAGGGTTAGGTATGATACCTTAAGCTATAGAAAATTAAATAAATTTTTTGTTTATAAATAAATTTATGCATAAATGAGAATTCGAATTAATTTAAGAAATTTTTTATACTATTTTGCAAGTACCTTTTATGCAACAGTAATTGCCTATTTTACAGATATATTAGGTTATGGGGATTTTGAAATTAAGGCTAGGTCAGAATACCTTTCTTATTTTGAAGGCATAAAGTTATTTTTTATATCTAACTTCGAAACTCAAGGTATAGTGACTACTCTTGTAAATGATAGTCTTTTCTTCTTTGCTTGTTATGCTTTAGGTTTGATTTTTACTCCAAGAAATGGTTTAAGATTATTAATATTCTTATCTTCTTTTTTTATATGCAATTTTATTTTAAGGAATAAAAATGGGAAATTATTTTATAACATATTATTTCTTATTAATCCGCTTTTATTTTTTATTTTCATAACTGATGTTAGACAAGCAGTTGCTATGTCAATTTTTTTAATAAGTTTCAATAATGAAAATAAAATTAAAAGAATTGGTGGCTTTATCCTTGCTTCGGCGATGCATAGTGGTTATTTTTTAATATCTTTTTTTTATATTTTCAGTCAATTTTTAATGCGCTTTAAATCAAATATTTATAACAAGACACTAATATTTTTCACATCCTATCTTGGATTTACTATTTCATTTTTTTCAATAGCTTCCATAATACCTGCGAGACAAATTGGGGAATATGCTAAGAAAATACAATATATGGAAATGTCTAGCTTAGGTTTTATTTTATGGTTTATCATACTTTGTTTTTTTTTAATAAAGGATGATAGAGATTTAAATAAAAATAGTACTTACATTTTTTCAATCGGAATAATTATTTTCTATCTGGTTTCTTATTATTTCCTCCCTTTCTCGATGCGAGTATTGGAGGCCAGCTTGCCACTTATTCTTATATCCACAAATTATTTAAAAAGTTTATCGCGTCAGACTATCGTCTTTTTGATATCACTTCAGGGGTTATATATCTTTTTATTTAAGGTGAATGAATTTCTTTTAGCTTCAAACTAAATTAATTATTTTAAATTAATATTTCAAGAAGTTTTTCACAAATTCTTTCAGAGCAATTACCATCCCATAAAAAAGGGACATTAAAGTTTTTAAATTTCTCATCTAAAATAATATCGATTTCTTCTAACAACTTTTTGGAATCGTTTCCTACTAATTTATTAGAACCTTCTACTATTGTTATTGGCCTCTCTGTATTTTCTCTTAATGTAAAACAAGGTTTACTCAATGCCGTAGTTTCCTCTTGAATCCCCCCACTATCTGTAATAACTAATTTAGAATTGATCATCAAATAAACGATTTCTCTATATGGTAAGGCTTCAATTAAATGAATCGATTTAGGTAAATCAATTTTATATTTTTGTAGTTGTTTTTTTGTTCTTGGGTGCAAAGGCCATATAATCTCAATTTTTTTTGAGACTCTAATTAAGGTATCTAAAATTTTTAATAATTTTCCTTTCGTATCTACATTTGATGGCCTATGAATTGTAGCTAGAGCATAGTTCTTAATTTCAAGAGATATCCGTTTAATCTCTTCATTAATAGGGGCACCATTTAAAATATTTTTTTCTTCATCTTTCAAGCTATCTATCATAAGATTTCCTACATAAAAAATTACATCTTTAGACTTACCTTCTTTTAAAAGATTTTTTAATCCAGATTCTTCAGTTACAAAAAAATAATCTGAGATACTATCAGTGATTATTCTATTAATTTCTTCAGGCATTAACAAATCTCGACTCCTAAGACCTGCTTCTATATGAGCCAACAAAAAACCACACTTTTTGGTAGTAATAGAACAAGCCATTGTTGAGTTAACATCTCCAACGACTAAAACTACATCCGGTTTGACATTTAAAATTACTTTTTCAAACTCAATCATTATGTTTGCTGTTTGATTAGCATGACTACCACCATTTACATTTAGCCAATAATCAGGATTGGGGATACATAGCTGATCGAAAAACACTTTGTTCATATTCTCATCAGAATGCTGTCCAGTATGAATAAGTACAGTTGAAAATTTTTTAGGATATTTTTTTAGAGTTCTTAAAAGAGGTGCAACTTTTATAAAGTTTGGTCTTGCTCCGCATACAACTGCTATTTTTTTAATTTCTTGCACTTAAATAATTAACTGAGTATTAATATAAATATTAAAATATTTAGATAATAAATTTTTAAATATAAATATATTAATAAAATTATATTTTTATGATAAATTTTAGAGAATATCTTTAAATAATGGATTCTCTAAATAAGAAAAAGGAATTTTATTTAAAACAAGGTTATTATCATTTTAAAAACCCATCTTTGAAACTGCAAAAGATTTGCAAAAGGGCAGCAAATACAATAGATAGATTATTTATTGATACAGATGGGGAACTAAAGACATGGAGATCTTCTGATGGTAGAGCTAAACATTTAATTAATCCACATCTTAAAAGTAAATTTTTTTTAGAAATTATAAAATCTCCTGAAATTAAAAAGGCGATTTCAAAATTCTTAGAAGAGCATAAATTACAAAATATTTATTGCACGCATTCAAAAATCAGTATTAAAGAGTTTGGGGAAAAACATGAATGGCTTCTACATCAAGACTCTTCATACAAGAAAATGGATAAACCTGGATTAACAGTAGCTGTTCTACTAGATAAATGTTGCGTGAAAAACGGTGCCCTTGAAATTTATCCAAAGAGCCACTTAAAAGGGGCAATTAGACACTCTATTTGTACGAAAGGTGATAATAAAGGACAAACTTTTATCGAAGAACCAATAAACATTAAGCCTATTTATGTTGAAGGTAACCCAGGAGAATATGTAATTTTTACTAGTAATACAATTCACGGTGGCGGAGATAACTTGTTAGGTGGGTTAAGGAGCATTTTAATTTTTGAAGTAGCTTTATTTAAAAAATTTGCAATTGATACTCTTGGAAACAAACCAATAATAATTAAAGGGAAAAATTTCCTCCCTGGTTATTACGTAGCTTTATTTATATATAAAATAAAAACCAATAAACTAATAAGATCAATTTATAAAAGATTAAGAAAGTTTTTTAATCCAATATAATTCATTTTTTACCAAGAAAACCTATACCAAGCATTCTCTTGTTAAACAATTTTTTATATAGAGAAGAATTTTGTGGTGAAATCTCTTTATATTGGGATTCTTTAAACCAAGAAATTACTTCATTCCAACGATGTTGATGTGCAAATCTTGGAGAGAATGCATCACTTATACTGTGAAATGTATCATTTAACTTCCATCCTTTTGGAAACTTTCTTGAGGATGCAAAAAATACTACTGAATATAATATCGTTATTATCCATAATGCTATTTTTCTTAAAAAAGGGCTCAGCCTAGATAATATTGGCCTACTGATGTTGTGAGAAACAAACCAATAAATTCTAATGGCAACACCCCTCAATCCCTTTATTCCATGAGAGTCTTCCCAAGCATAAACCCATAAAAATAATGAACCTTTATCCTTCTTTGTATGAAGATCTAACATGCCAAAAGCCTTTTCAGTTGAAAAAGTATGATGAGCCACTCCTTGACAGTGGACATGGTCGAAATAATCCTCTTTAAATGGTAGATTCCATAAAGTTGCAATAATTGGAATCACAGAATGATTACTATTTTCTTTAATTAGCTTCCCCATCTTTAAAAGATTTAAGTTCAAATCAACTGCAAAAACAGTCGAATTAGTGAATATTCTTGATAACGCTATTGATTCTCCTCCATTACCACAACCTAAATTTAAAACATTTAGCTTATTTTCTCTCTCTATTTTAGAAATATCATAAAGCCATACATCAGAATGCAATTTGATTAGGTCTTCACTTGTATAACTGAATGTAAATTCAGAGTCGTTTACTGAACTCCACTGACTACTAAATGTCGACTGAATTGATCTTTCTCCTTTTACAGGTTTTAAATTAGGTAACTTAAAAATGCAAGAATCTAATCTTTCTTTAATAAGTAAGTTGTTTTTTTGAATAAAATGCTTTGCAAGATTTGTTTGATACGGTAAAAAAATTGGAATAAAATTAATTACAGGATAAATGAAATTACTTGATCGATTAAAATAAAAACCAATGCCCTTATCTTCTTTAATCCAAAAATGTTCTAAAAAAGTTTTTTCTATAGGACAAACAAAACAATTTTCTTTCATTTATATTTATTTATTATCTTTTTACTATATGTTAAAAGATCATTGATTTGTTAATAATTTAGATCAATGTAGAAAAAATTCAATTTTAAAATTAACGGTTTTTTTGTAAAATTTAATTGTAAAATCAACAAATAAGTATTAAAGAAAAAATATGAAGAAAATTTTGATTACAGGAGGTACAGGTAGTTTTGGCAATGCTTTTGTAGATTTTGTTCTTAATAAATACAAGGATACCGAACGCATTGTCATTTTTAGTAGAGATGAACTCAAACAATGGGAAATGCGTGAAAAATTCCCCGAAAATCAATATCCACAATTAAGGTTCTTTTTAGGAGATATAAGAGATAGGTATAGAATAAAGAGAGCTTTAGAGCAAATAGATACTGTTATCCATGCATCAGCATTGAAGCATGTACCGTTAGCAGAGTATAACCCCATAGAATTTGTCAAAACAAATGTTTTGGGAGCAGAAAATTTAATAAATGCTTGTCTAGATTCTGATGTCAAAAAAGTTATTGCACTAAGTACTGATAAAGCTGCTGCGCCCATCAATTTATATGGAGCGACAAAATTATGTTCAGACAAACTTTTTACAGCTGCTAACAATATAAAAGGATCTAGAAAAGTTACCTTTTCAATGGTCAGATATGGAAATGTTTTGGGATCGAGAGGTTCTGTAGTACCTTTTTTTCTTAAAAAAGCAAAAACAAATTTATTACCAATAACTGATGAAAGGATGACAAGATTCAATATTACTCTTCGTGAAGGGGTAGAAATGGTTGATTGGGTAATTCAAAATGGACTTGGAGGTGAAATATTTGTACCTAAAATTCCAAGTTATAAAATACTAGATTTAGCAAATGCAATCGGTCCAAATTGCAAAAAAAAGATTACAGGCATTAGAGCAGGAGAAAAGATTCATGAAGAAATGATTACAAACTCTGATAGTTTTAATACCTATGACTTTGGCAAATATTATTGCATCCTTTCGACATTAAATAATGTTATTGAAAATTATAATAGAAAAGGAATTTACCCTAAAAAAGTAAAAGAAGGTTTTTCTTATAACTCTGGCAATAATAACCACTTTCTCAGTGTAGAGGAAATTAGAAAACTTATTATTGATAATATTGATAAAAACTTTAAGCCAATTTAAAAATCATTTTAAATGAAAAGTAGTAATTATTTCTTACCTTATAGTAGACAATCTATAGATGAAAATGACATTCATAGTGTCGTAAAAACACTTCAATCTAATTATCTGACACAAGGTCCTCAAATAGAACTATTTGAAAATGAAATCTGTAAAAAAGTTTGCGCAAAATACTCTACTGCAGTCAATAGTGGTACAAGTGCACTCCATTTGGCATGTTTAGCTTTAGGAATAAAAAAGGGGGATATTGTATGGACATCTCCAATATCATTCGTAGCCTCTGCTAATTGTGCATTGTATTGCGATGCAAAAATTGACTTTGTTGATATAGACAAAGATACAGGAAGAATATCTACATATGAACTTGATTTAAAGCTCAAAGATGCAAAGAAAAATAATAAATTACCTAAATTATTAATTGTTGTACACTTAGCTGGTACTTCTTGTGAAATGGAGAAAATTTATAAATTATCTATTAAGTATAATTTTGAAATTATAGAAGATGCTAGTCATGCTATAGGGGGTAAATATAAAAATAATCCTATTGGTAATTGTAAATTTAGTAAATTATGTACTTTTAGTTTTCATCCCGTGAAAATAATAACTACAGGGGAAGGTGGATTGATAACTACAAATGATATATCACTAGATAAAAAAATAAAGGATTTAAGAACTCATGGAATAATAAAAGATAGAAATAGAATGAATGATAAGAATAATGGTCTTTGGTATTATGAACAACATAGCCTTGGCTTTAACTATAGGATGACTGATATACAAGCTTCTCTTGGTATAAGTCAACTAAAAAAATTAGATGCTTTTGTAGACAAAAGAAATAGACTTTACAATTACTACTCAGAAATTCTTTCATCACTGCCGGTCAAATTAAATCCTATTCCATCTGACACTTATTCTGCATTGCACTTAGCAATAATTTCATTCAGAAAATTAATTAATCCTGAACAATATAAAATTATTTTTAATGAAATGAGATATCAAAAAATAGGCGTTCAACTGCACTATAATCCGATTCATCTTAATCCCTTTTATCAATCTCTAGGTTTTAAAAAGGGACAATTTCCTAACTCTGAATTATATTCTCATAATAATTTTTCAATTCCTTTATTTACAGACTTAACATTTGATGAAATGGCTAGAGTTAGAGATTCTCTTTTTAATGCGATTGAAAAAGCAGATCTAAAATAAAGAAGAATTTTTCTAAATCGAAATGAAAGTTTTACTGTTATCTCCATATCCAGAAAAATTAGAAACTACAATTAAAGATTCAGGAGATGAAGTGATTTCCTACTGCAAAAAAATAAATGAGGAGTTCTTATCAACAAATAATATTGAATTTCTTGTTTCTTATGGATACAGATACAAATTAAATAGTTCTTTATTAAAACTAATCGATTATAAAGCAATTAATTTACATTTAAGTTATCTCCCTTTTAATAAAGGCGCCTATCCAAATTTGTGGAGTCATATCGATAATACCCCTAGTGGAGTGACTATTCATCTAATGGATGATGACCTAGATACTGGAAAAATTCTTTCTCAAAAAAAAGTATTCATAGATAAATATACTAATACATTTAAGACTTCCTATTTTATTTTAACCGAAGAAATAGAAAGATTATTCTCCTTAAATTGGGATTATTTTCGAGAGAATCAAAGTCATGGAATAGTACAAAAAGGTAGAGGAACATTTCATACTATAAAAGACTCAAAATCTGTAATCAAATATTTAGAGAGAGGTTGGGATACAAATATTAATGAATTTCTAGAATTTTATAAAAATAAATAATCAAAATACTTTTTTTAAGTTGTTACTATTTTTTAAATTTTCTTTTTGAGTATAATTATTAATATGAATTTTATAGAAATAGACAAAAATAATTCATCGCATATAGAATTTCTATATTGTCTATTGAAGAATAAAAAATTTAATATAAGTCATGAAAAATTACCCAGTCATGAAGAGCATGTAAAATTTGTAAAGGACAATCCATATAGAAAATGGTTTCTTATATCTATTAAAAATTTAATATCTGGATCAGTATATATAACTTATGAAAATCATATAGGTATCAACTTACCTTCTAACAACTCAGAAGAATATTATCAAATTCTAAAATTTATTTTCCAAAAATTTAATCCTCTTAAAGAAATTAAATCTATTAGAAATAAACACTTTATGGTAAATACTGTCAAAGAAAATAAAAATTTAATTAATGCAATTAATAGACATAGGATGAGAGAGATTCAAAGGACTTATATATTCAAAAACTAAAAATTTATTAATAAAAGAAATATTCTTAAATTTTTTTAATCTAATATATTAAAAGAAAATAAAAAATTTTATGTTAAGTATTAACGGGAGAATTATATCTGACAAACAAACACCTTATATTATTGCTGAACTTTCTGCTAACCATAATGGATCTATTGAAGTAGCTAAGAATACAATAAAAGCTGCTAAAGATTTTGGGGCCGATGCGATAAAAATCCAAACATACAATGCAGATACAATGACTATAAATTGTAGAAAAGATGATTTCCTAATTAAAAGCGGTCTTTGGAAGGGATATTCACTTTATGATCTTTATGAAAAAGCACAAACACCTTTCGAATGGCACGAAGATTTATTTAATTATGCAAGAGAAATTGGAATAACAATATTTTCTTCCCCATTCGATGAAAGCGCTGTAGACCTCCTTGAATCACTAAATACTCCAGCGTATAAAATAGCTTCTTTTGAAATTTGCGACATACCTTTAATAAGGTATATAGCAAGTAAAAAAAAACCTATGCTTTTATCAACTGGAATGGCATCTCCAGAAGAGATAACAGAGGCCATAATTAATGCAAAAGATTATGGATGTAATGAAATTTTAATTTTTCATTGTATTAGTGCTTATCCAACCCCAATTGAGCAAGCAAGACTTAAAACAATTTCTTACTTAAAAAATCAATATCAACTTGAAGTAGGTCTCTCCGACCATACAATTGGAAATAATGCTGCAATAGCAGCAGTCACATTAGGCGCAGCAGCGATTGAGAAGCATTTTATTTTAGATCGCTCTCAAAAAGGGCCCGACAGCGAATTTTCTATTGAGCCAGAAGAATTATATCTGCTTAAAAAAGATGTAAACGAAATATGGTTAGGTCTTGGGAAAGAAGAAATAAAGAGACCTAAAGTAGAAAATCAAAATAAAATTTTCAGAAGATCCCTTTACTTTGTTAAAGATCTTAAAAAAGGATCTATGATACAAAAAGATGATATTAAAAGAATTAGGCCAGGATTTGGGTTGCCTCCAAAATTTGAAGATTCAATCATTGGCAAAATTTTAAAATATGATATTTATAGAGGAGATCCAGTACTTTGGGAATCGATGGAATAATCCACCACTACCGCAAAAACTATTACTATATTAAATTTATAATCTTCATTAATTCAATTGTGTATAATATTCAATTATGGAAGATTTAACTAAAAATCATGTAAATTCTCAAGAAAGTTTTTGGGAAGGTTCTTTTGGAGATTTTTATATAGAAAGAAATAATTCTTTAGAATTGGAAAGTTCAAATTTATTTTTCTTCTCAAATATATTATCTAAATTAAATGAAGAAATTAAATCTGTTTGTGAATTTGGCGCAAATATTGGTTTAAATTTAGAAGTTATAAAAAAATTATTTCCTAAATGTAAAACTTGTGGTGTTGAAATCAATAAGAAAGCATACGAAGAACTTATTGAAAGGAGTTCAATAGATGATGCTATTCATAGTTCGATTTTTGATGTAAAACTAGGAAGTGATTGTTTTGATTTAAGCTTCACAAAGGGGGTTTTGATTCATCTTAATCCTCTACTATTACAAAAAGCCTACAAAATTTTATATGACACCTCAAAGAAATATATTTTACTAGCCGAGTACTACAATCCTGTACCTGTAGAAATAGAGTATAGAGGTTTCAAAAATAAATTATTCAAACGCGATTTTGCTGGAGAAATGCTCGCTAAGTATCCAACACTTCAATTAAAAGACTATGGTTTCTCTTATAACAAAGATCCTATTTCTCCTCAAGATGATATAACTTGGTTTTTATTAGAAAAAAAATGAATTTCAAATTATGTAAAAAGTGTTTATTACCAAGCACTAAACCTGATTTACTATTCAATGATCAAGGTATTTGCTCAGCATGTTTTAGGTATGAGAAAAGAAAAACAATTAATTGGGATCTCAAAGAAAAAGAACTATTGAGTATTGTTGAGAGTCATAAATCAGATAACAATTGGGACAGTGTGATTCCCGTTAGTGGAGGTAAAGACAGTACTTTTCAAGCATTATATGCTAAAAAATTAGGATTAAATCCTTTGCTTGTATCGTCAACTACATGCGATTTATCCCCTTTGGGTATAGAAAATATAAATAATTTAAAAACTCTTGGTTTTGATCATATTCAATTTAGTCCAAGGAAGGATATTAGAAATAAATTAAATAGATTTGGTCTTGAACAAGTTGGTGACATATCATGGCCAGAGCATGTAGCTATGTTTACTTTACCTGTAAAAGTAGCATTAAAGTTTGGAATTAAATTAATAATATGGGGTGAAAACTCTCAAGATGAATATGGAGCAGGTACAGATAAAGCTGCCCAAAAAAATATACTTGATAGAAATTGGTTAGAAGAATACGGAGGATTAAATGGATTAAGAGTTAATGACTTAAATACATTATTAAATATTCAAAAGAAAGATTTATTCCCCTATACTTACCCATCTTTAGAAGAAATTGATAAAGCAAAAATAACAAGTATTTTTTTAGGGTCCTTTATTCCTTGGAATGGTCTTAATAATGCTATTTTATCTCAAGCATACGGATTTAAAACTTATGGTAAATGTGTAGAAGGATCCATAGTTGATTATGAAAATTTAGACAATCATCAAAACGGAATACATGATTATTTTAAATATTTAAAATTTGGATTTAGTAGAGCAACTGATATTTTGTCTACCTTGATAAGAAGAGGAATAATAGATAGATTAACTGCCTTAGACTTACTTAATAGAAATGAGAGAAAATGTTTTCCTAGTTCACATTTAGGTAAAAGTTTAGATGATATTCTCTCACCTTTAAACATAAATAAAGAACAATTTGTAAAAATTGCTGATATGCATACTAATCCCGAGATATTTATTAATAATAAAAATGGTGGTTTCGAAAAGTTTAATGATGGGACCCCAAAACTTTCAGATGAGTTCTTAAAAATTTATGATTTATGAAAGATATTTGTATAATAAATTATGGCATAGGTAGTTATTTCTCATTAAAAAACAGCCTAAAAAATTGCGACTACAATACCTACATTTGCGATGAACCATGTAAATTAGAAAAATTCAATTATGCAATCTTACCCGGAGTAGGAAATTATAAATCAGCTTCAAAAATGATTTTAAATCATGGATGGGATAAAGCAATAAGGGAATTCTCCAAAAATAAAACAAAAAAAATAATGGGAATTTGCTTAGGTTTCCAGATTTTGTTCGAAAGCAGTGAGGAGTCCAATGAAGTATATAAAGGCATTGGGCTTTTGAAAGGCAAAATTAGTAAACTAATTCCTTCAAATTTATTCAGAGTTCCCCACATGGGATGGGATGAATTAAACATTATTAAAGATGGTGAATTTCACAAAAATTTATCTAATAATTTTGATGTATATTTTTGTCATTCATATGCATTAAATTTTAAAAATAATAACTCATTAAATCAATTTCAAGAGTATACAATAACTGATCATGGTGTGAACAAATTTATAAGTTCATTTAGAAGTAAAAATATATATGGTTGTCAATTTCATCCTGAAAAGAGTTCCATAAGTGGAAAAGTATTCTGGGAAAATTTTTGTAATTAATTATGATCAAAATAAGGGTCATACCAACGATACTAAAAAATGGTCCTATGGCAGTTAAAGGAATAAGCTTTTCTAAGTCAAGAACTATTGGTCCAATTATTCCTTTAATTAGAGTTTTCCAAACAAGAGATGTTGATGAATTAGCAATTTTAGACGTAACAAAAGTATCAAAAAATTTTGAATATAATTCTTCTAGATTTGATTGGGTAGAAAAAATTTCTTCTTTTTCGACAATGCCACTTTCTATTGGCGGAGGGATAAGAAATATCGATGAGGTAAGTTACTTGATCAAATTAGGTGCAGATAAGGTTATATTAAATAAATCAATTTGGGAAAAAGAAAAAATTGTAAAAGAAGTGATCGACAAGCATGGAGCACAAAGTCTAGTAGCAAGTATTGATGTAAAAGCAACTACAAAAGGTTATTTTATTTATGATAGCCAAAATGATTTTTTAACTAATATTACTCTTGAAAATATTTTAGAATTTGTTGAAGAAATTGGAGTTGGAGAAGTTCTTTTGACAAGTGTGGATAATGAAGGTAGAAGAGATGGGTTCGATATTGATTTATATAAATTTGCAAGAAAAAAATTAAGTATGCCATTAATTGCTAATGGCGGAGCTGGAAGTTATGAAGATTTTCTCCTTTTAGCACAAGAAAATATAGTTGAAGGTCTTGCTGCTGGCGCTTGTTATCACTTCTCATCTATAACTCCTAGAGAGGTTTCAGAATTCCTAAAAAAAAGAGGGATTCATACAAGAAATTACATTTAAAAATTTTAAATAAAAATATTCTTTAAAATTGATAAATTTATGATTTGCTAATTTTTAACTCTAAATATTAGATGGATATTTTATTAAATTTAAAAATCTATTTAATGCATTATTATCCTCATTATAAAAAATCCTTTTTAAAAATTTTTCTCTATTTTTAAGGTATTTAATTTCATCTGTGCGCATAAGCTCTTCAAAAAATCCTTTTTTTAAATCTTTTGCATTATCTACAACTTTAATGACATCAAAATCTTCGCAAAATTTTGGATAATTTTGAAAACGTGAAATATTGTATAAAATTGTCGGTTTTTTGTAAATAACCGCTTCGAATAATACTGTAGAAAATTCTGCTATCACAATATCAGACTTAAAAAGTAAATCATTAATTTGACCCTTAAAAATTACATCTTCACAATATCCATAGCTTTTAATAAGTTTGGTAAGTAATGAGATATTCTCAATATCTTCTGAGTCACTAGGGTGGAATTTAATAATTGGAATTAAATTATCATAGTTTTGAATAAGATTTAAAATATCTTTAAAAAAGGTATATGTGAATTTATGATTTACTGTGGGAATAACTGCTAAATAACTTTTATCCTTAAATTTTTGTTTTTTCTTTTCATAAAATTTGTCATTAAAGTTTATTCGCCAATTACCAGTTACTACTACGGAATCTTTTGGGTAGTTTCCATCTCTAATTAAATAATCTTTCCATAATTCACCCCAAACTGCAGTTTTTCTTGGTACTGCGAAGGAATATTTATCAATAAGAGGGTTAATTGTAACCCTTTTATTGCAATAGTCATAATGATGGCCTGATAAGGTGCCATGCTGAAGACCAATTGTTGGAATATTTCTTTTACTAGCTTCAATGATCAATGATCTAGGGATTGGAGCTGCTTCATGTGTTGTAACAACATACTTCGGATTAATTATAGAAAGCAATTTATCTGATGAATATAAATATTCCTCAGCCTCATAAGAAATATCAAAAAATATATATTTTAATGTAAATAAAAGAGAATTAAATAGACTGATATTCTTATATATTAATATTTTTTTTATTCTTCTTTTTAAGATTATATATCTATAAAGACGGGTAGGGAATTTTAAAAAAAATCTAAGGATATAAAGCCATGGTGTAATAAAAATATTGTAATTAATCCATATTTGATTATTAATGTTAAGGACTCTGTTCCTTTCTACCAATCTGTTTAATGCACAATTTTCTAAATCAACAACCACAATATTGTATTCATTGAGATTAGATATACCATTAATTATTTCCGAAAACTGATAATCTTTTAAAAATTGATCATTCCAATATCTATTACCCATTGTAACTAGCAAAATAATATCTTTTTTATTGGATTTCAAATCCTCAAGTAATCTTAAATAGTAATTTTTTCCTAGCATCGATGGATAAAATCTTTTAAAACTCCTAACTAAATATGCAATTCCATACTCCTTAAAAAAATATTTAATATTATTTAAAGCATTTTTTGGTTTATAAATAAAATTATTTTTATTTATTAATTTAATTTCATACCTAAGAGCGTATTCTTCTATAATTTTATTCCAAATTTTAGAGAATTCATTATGATTATATTTTTCATAAATTAAAATGTCTGGAATATTTTTTTCAAGTAATTTATCAAAAGTCTCTATAATTTGAGTTGCAAACCATAAATAAGGATAAATATAGCCTGTAGAAAACTGAAATATATTTACCTCTCGCAATAAAATAAGGTGCATAAATTTATTTTTATAGAGAAATTTTTCATAAAGATTATTAACTAATTGATTAGTATTATTGTAAAGACCACTGCTTGTAATTTCGTTCCATGTTTTTATTTCTTTATTAGCTTTTTTAGCAAAATTGTAATTAAATCTTAATTTTTGACAAGTAACATGACCATCAAAACTTCTTTTATCTATTTTAATAATTAATATTTTATTTTTTTCAAAGCCCATATATAATGGCAAATTATTAGCCTATCATATCCTTTATATTCTTGAAATTTAAATATGGTATTATTTAAAACTAAAGTTGAATTATATAAGTAAAAAATTAAATAAAATGAGATACGAAACATTATTTGTCATAATACCAGATAAATTATCTGAACTAATCAAAAAAGGAGAAATAACTAGTCGTTACTATAATCCAGGAGATTTATTTAAAAATGTACATCTAATTTGTACTAATAACGATAAGCCTAGTTTGAAGTTAATGAAAAAGACAGTTGGTTCTGCGAAATTGTATATACATAATATAAATTCCGGTAAAAGATTATTTTTCCTAAGTCTTTTTTATAGAAAATTTTTGCTAAAAATATGGTCAAAATCGTTTATTAAACTTGCAAAAAAATATAAACCAAATCTCATAAGATGTCACGGAGCATCTCTAAACAGTTTTGCTGCATCTGAAATAAAAAGAAAATTAAATATTCCTTACTTAGTTAGCCTTCATACAAATTATGATGAAGATCAAAGAAAAAGAGCTGATTCATTAAAAGAAAAAATTATTTATTCGCTAAATGAAAAGATTGAAATATATGGTTTAAAAAATGCAGATTTAATAATGCCTGTGTATGAACCTATAATTCCATATTTGGAAAGATTAAACTTAGATAAATATAAAGTTCTATATAACGTAATAAATCCAGATAATATTAAAAAGAAAAAAGTCTATAAAATTAAAAAAACTCTTAAATTAATATCTGTTGGTAGACAATTTAAATATAAAAATCCTATAAAAATTCTTGAGAGTTTATCAGAAATCAATAATGTTCAATTAACAATTATAGGAGATGGAAGTTATCATCAATATTTAAAAAATCAAAGTAAAAAACTAGGTTTAAAAAATAAAATAAAATTCATAAAGAGTATGAGTAACAATGCTATTTGTCGAAGTTTGAAAGAATATGATCTATTTGTAGTCCATACAGAATATTGGGAAATTTCTAAATCAGTTCTTGAAGCACTCCTAACGGGGATGCCAATTATTATTAATAGAAGAATTGGAAATAAAGTCCCAGAATTAAAAGAAAAAATAGTACATTATGTCGACAATAAAAAAGAAGATTACAAAAAAGCGATTATAAATCTCAGAGAAAATCATGAATATAGAGAGAAATTAGGAAAATCAGCAAAATTATATTCAGATAAAATATGGTCACCGAAACTTACTGAAAAGAAATTTTTAGAAATTTATAAGAAGTTCGCTATAAAATAGGATATTTAGTAATTATTAAACACTTTTGACTTTTTCAAAATGATTAAGAAAATATGCCTAATTCCTGCAAGAGGAGGATCGAAAAGAATCCCAAACAAGAATTTAAGGGATTTTCATGGTAAACCATTAATCTCATGGTCAATTGAGGTGGCTTTGAAATCAAAATTATTTCAAGAAGTATATGTTTCCACAGATAGTAAGGATATTGCGAAAGTAGCTAATGATTTTGGAGCAAAAGTACCTTTTTTGAGACCAGATAATATTTCAGATGATTTTGCAAATGATAAAGACGTAAGAAATCACTTTATTAGTTGGATGAAAACAAACAAAATTCAAGCCAAAAGTTTATGTTACCTATATCCAACTGCACCTTTCATTACTTCTGAAATTTTAAGAGGTGTAGATAATCTTCTTGAAAAAACAAAAGCCGAAATGACTATGACAATTACTAATTATGCTCACCCCATAATGCGTTCACTAATATTAAGCAAAGATGGATTTATTTCTTATAAATGGGAAGAAAATAGAAATACTAGAAGTCAAGATTTTCCAGAATATTATCATGATGCAGGTCTTTGTTATCAGTTTGATTTGTCGAAGATTAAAGAAAAAGATCCAAAGTTAATATCCGGTTATTTTGTACCAAGATTAAGATGTCAAGATATTGATACTGAAGATGATTTTAAGTTCGCTGAAAAACTATTTTCTACCTTATAAAACAGAAACTATTAAAGCCTACGCAAAAATTTATAGCAAAAGATTATTAAAAAAATAAATAATAAATAAACACTAATTAAATTTATTGTACCTAAAGAAATTATTAGTAATAAGGTTGCAAAAGAGGGTAACAACATAAAAATTACTGAGATTTTATATGTTGAATAACCGAGACTAGATAATCTCAATGCAATATGATCATTGCTTGCATGGAAAGGACTTATTTTTTTACTTATCCTTTGATAGATTGTAAAAACTATTTCAAATAATGCGGGGAAAAAACTTATCAACAAAGTTATACCAATTAAAAAGTTTTTCCCATAAGGAATAGTCTCAGAAAAATCCAGAGGGGGCAAAGAATATTTATTTATATAGCCCTCAAAATTACTCAAAGTGTACAAGAAACTAGTAAAACATATTGCCGCTATAGAGTAACAACCTCCATCACCTTGATAAGCTTTAGCAGGTTCGGCATTTAACCAATATATAGATAACAATGCACATAAGAAATAAACAACATAATTTAAAAACAACTCATTTTGATAAGGTAAATTTATTAAATATATCAACATCATAAATCCGTAGCTAGTGCTCAATCCATCCTTTATATCAATGAAATTGAAGGCATTTATTAAAGTTGGGCCTAAAACAGTAAGGACAATAATCAGTAATAAGGAAAAGTTTGGAATAATATTTATTACTAATAAAAAAGAAATTAAAAATTCTATTAGAAGTCTTAAAAATGGCTTTATATTTAATTTGTCATCCAATAACCCCAAAATAGCTATAAAACTTATTAGAAGCACACTAACATTGAATCCATTATTGAAAAAAAATAGTAATGAAATGAAGATTGTTGATAAACCGCCTATATAAGGAATAGGCTTTTTATGTAATTTAATATTAAAATTTGGATGATCAAGAAAATATATCTTTCTTGATATAAAGAAAGATAAAAACGGAAATATAAAAGATAGAGTAATTAACAAATAATTCATTCAAAAATCTTTTGCTAATTTCTGCGATTCTAATATACAATCTTCCATACTTACATAATCCCAATTACCGTATCTCCCTAACGTAAAAACAGAGTATTCTTTTAATAAATTTTTTAAGTCTTCTAATTTATTTTCTTGATTTTTCTTAAAATGAACATACCCAGGATCAAGCTGATTAAGAGAAACAACTTTTATATTTTGCTTAAGCAATGAGAATTTATTGATAAGATATTCAATCGCTTCATTAATAGGGTCTTTTGAATTAGAAGATAATTCGATATAAAGTGCCATGCCCATACTTGAACCTGACATCAAACTAGAAGCAGAGGAATAATTTCCTATCCTATAAATATTAGTAGTTCGATCAGGTATATAAACCCATGAAACATTTTCAAAAGTTTTTATTTTTTGGGATATTCCAATATGAACAGCATATTGCTTAGATGCTAAAAGATTAACTTCCGGTATTGATACATTATTTTTTAAACACTTAATTAATCTATTTAAAGGTATTGATGTGACTAATTTATTGAAATTAATATCCTTTCCGTTGGATAAATAGATAATTTTCTTTTTAAGATCAATTAGTTTAGGGAAAGCATACTCTATATTAGTTGGATGTTTAAAGTGACGTAATAGTAATTCAATACCTCCATTCTTTGGATACCAAAATAATGAATTATATGTTTTAAGATTTTTTTTACTAGTTATATTTTGATTCAAAATAACTTCCTCATTTGGGGCGGGGAAAAATCTTGAAACTTGTCTCTTTGATAATTGACCTAAATCAATTCCATATAATTTTTCATTATATGGTAAAAAAAATTTTTCACACATGTAATCACCAAAAAGAGATTTAAAAAAATCTTTTAGTGATGAAACATCTCTATTTATATTTCTTTTCTTAAAAGAATTAATTGCTAAATCAGTATGCTTATCTCCTAACTCTCCAAAATGATATTGATATGGAGCTTCACAAAAACTTCCTTCGATATATACCTTACTAGTCTTTTGTATTTCATGCCAATCATTTTTAAAACTATTACCTAAACTCCCAATTAATGAAGGATTCTGAAATTTTTTTAAGTGAAGGAAATGACCTGTATAATCAAATCTATAATCAGCAATTTTTATAGTTCTACTGTAACCTCCTAACTCGATATTTTGTTCAATACAAAAAAAATCTTTTTTATTTTTTACTGAATCAAAAAAAGATAATCCACTTAAACCCAAACCTAAAATTACACTTTTGGACATCTTATTAACAATCTAAGATAATAATATATATTAATAATATTAGCGACTGCAAATGCAGAAAAATATTCACATATTTATATTAGGAAATAATCAAGCTGGAGGAGCTCAACATAGTTTCCTTAGAGAAGCAAAAATTATACAAAATAAAACAAACAGCATAATTTACTTCATAACCGCTGGAAAAAGTAATTTCTCAGTTTGTAGTGATATAAAAACAAATTCTATTAATCAAATTGGATTCAATTCATTACTTACTATGAATCCATTAACTATTATTAGTTATGCAAAATTTTTATATTTTACATTAAAAAAAATAATTAATCTTAATAATAATTCAAAAATTATATGTTCACATACTACTCCTTTAGCATCACTAATTACGACAACAATTTGCATGTTTCTTGGTATAAAAGAAACTCGTTACAGAATTGGTGGTCTAATAAACAGTATATATTTACCATATTATTTTAGAATTTTTGGTTATTTTATTGATTTATATAATTTAAGATTCAACAAGTATATCTCTTTCGTTTGTTTTGAAAATAAAAATCAATATATAAAAAGTTATCCTTTTCTATTAGGAAAATTAGACAAAATTGATGTTTTCTATTCTATCTGCACAGAAATATCAAAATCAAAAAAATCATCTTTAGAAGATAAATACATAGTTATTAAAAATTTAAAATTTCCTAAGAAATCAAATGCTTTCAAAACACTTACTGAATTAATCAAAGAAAAGAATTTGATAATAACAATTACTAATGATAAATCCAAAAAAGGAGCAAAACTTTTTTACCAAATAGCCCATAAGTCAGTTAACTATAATTCTCTATTATTTGTACATGTAGGCACAAGAAAATTTAGGGAAATTAAGTTAATCTCAGAAAATCTTTTAATTGTTCCTCACACCTCAAATGATGAAGTAATTCAATGGATAAAATTAGCTCAAATGACTGTTCTTCTCTCAAAATATCCCGAGGGATTAGCCCAAGTAATTCCTCAATCTTTATTCTGCGGAAAACCTGTATTTTGCATAGAGAATGCAGGCGTACATGAATGTATAACCAATCATTTTAATGGTTTAATAGTTCCAAATAATTATAAAGAAAATCAAATTTTTAGTTCTTTAATAAATTTCATATTTTCAGATAATTTCCGTAATATCTCAATAAATACAAAGAAACTTAAGGATTTTTATAAAAAAAGACATAGCGACAAATATTTTGAAAAGGTTTATTTTAATTCAAATTTCAATAAGTCAATCTAATTATATTTACTTATAAATTCATCAATTGAATGAAAAAAGTAATTAATAATTTCCCATGAAAATAATTCATATTCTCTAATAAATTTGGAAAAGTCTTTGGAAGCATCCTCATTAGAATCATCTGAAATAACCCTTAATAATTGACCATTTAATACCCTCTTGCTCTGCGACTTGAGCAATTGCGGCTCCCTCCATTTCTATAGCTGCAATATCTGTGATTTCTTTTCTTAATTTAATATCTTTACTTTCTTCAGAAATAAATTGGTCTCCTGAGACAACTAATCCTTTTTTTATATTTCCAAAATTTATCAAGCCTCCATTTAATTTTAGATTATGTAACTTTTATATATAAACTCGGATAGTTGAGGAAATGGACTCAACTTATCCTTTTCTAAGGCAGGAATAAAGAACTTTTTAAAAATGGTCTTGCGTCCATATCATGATACATTACTGAATTTGCGATAATAATATTCCATTGTCTTAAATCCTCATTAACTGCTCCTGCTACCCCAGTAAATAAAATCAAATCAACTGGAGTTACATCTTCTTTATACGCCAAAATCCTTGTAATTGCTCTGGAGGAACTAACCTTACCCCAACCTGAAAAAGCTAAAGAAATAATAATTTTAGAATTTATAGTTTGATTGTTTATCCATTCTCCATAATGGATTTTTAAATCTCCATACTCATAAGTCTCTATATTAGTTAATTGCCCGTAAATTTTACCTACTTCTTCGGGCATTGCACTTAAAAGAGCCACATGTATTGTTTCATTGAAAAATAGATTAAATTTATTAAAGTCTATCTTTAAAAAAAAATCTCATGGAAAAAAAAGTTTTTAATGAATTTGTGGAATCACACAAAGACTTCCCAAAAAAAGGAATTATTTTTAGAGATATTCTTCCTCTATTTAGAAAACCGGACGTTTTTGAAAACCTTATAGATGAAATGTCAAATTTTAAAATTTTCAATAATGCAGAAGCTATAATTGCTATTGATGCGAGAGGATTTGTTTTTGGGACAGGATTAGCCTTAAAGTTAAAAAAGCCTTTAATTCTTGCTCGTAAACCAGGAAAACTTCCTGGAAAAATAATAACTTTTAATTATGATCTTGAATATGGACAGAACTCTTTATCGATACAAAAAGATGCTATAAAAGATTTTAATTCTTTCGCAATCGTTGATGATCTTTTAGCTACTGGAGGAACCGTAGAAAGCGTTACAAAAATATTATACTCTGAGAAAAAAATAATCTCAGGTTTAGCAATAGTTATTGAACTTCAAGATTTAAAAGGTAGATCAAAATTTAATTTTCCTACTCAAAATGTTTTAAGTTTTTGAGAATTAATTATTCAATAAGAATGTCTTATTCTTAGAAACCACATTACATTTTGAACAAAAATTATTAAATTTTTTACTTTCTATTTGTTTTCTTAATTTTTTATATTTTGAACCATTCCAAATATCATATATATCTTGATCAAATATATTTCCCATGACTGACTGACTTGTTAAGTCATAGCATCATGGAACTATGTCTCCATTTGATCTTATTGTAATTGTATTTTCAACATGATCACACGAATTTCCTCTAACGAATTGAATATAATTTCTTTAAATAGTAGTGGAGTTATCTAGTCAGGCCATTTCATAGCCCAACAAGTTTTAAAAGATTCAATATTATTAAACTCTGTCTTTAGCCATGGCGGGGTCTCAGGTAATTCCTTAAGGGGATTTATTTCTAAATCTAGAGACCAAAATTGAGTAGATGAGATACTTACTTTTAATTGAGATTTTGTTTCTTTAATAATTTCAATAAGTTTATTAACTCTTGCTATAACTAACTCTGCATTACTATTTCTTCTTATTTTATTAGACTCTTCAGCTGAGAATGAATCCAAAGAGAATTCTATATAGTCCAAAACTGAATCTGCAATTTCTTTAGCTTTACTTTCAGTTAATAACATGCCATTTGAAACTGTTTTTATAAATCCATCTTTTAAAATTGATTTAATTGATTTAATCAAATTAATTAAATCTGGAGAAAGTAAAGGTTCTCCACCATGATATAAAACACATATTTTAAAAAAAGATTTATATTTACTAACTATTTCTAAAACCTTATCTTGAACTTGACTTTCTATTTTGCCTCTTTCCATATCAAAAACTCCTGTAGGACAATGCAAACACCTTAAGTTACATTAGCTTGATGGCTCTATTCTTAGAACATGAGGGAGGGATCTTTCCATACTAATTATCTTATTATGATAATAGGTTTAATTTAAAAATAAAAAATCAGTTTTAGAAATAATTAATTACAACCATTGCTTTTTTATGTGGGACTCTGGCAGGAAAATCTCCATGCGTACAATCTTGTCTAGTGATCAATACGTCTCCAATATTAGTAAAAAATGGAACCAAATTTTTTGAAGAACAAAATGTCGAATCACTAGTAGAACATCCTAGGTCAGAACCAAAAATTTTGTTAGTTGCTGAAGTAAATTTGAATCTAAAGAATTTATTTTTAAAGGATAACGGATGGAAGGCATATGGTCCTTGTTCAATAGAAGAAGCACCTTTAAGTATTAAAAAAACTTTTAATCTTGGGAGAAATCCATCTCTATGAAAGCATCGAGGGGTATAAACATTTTTATAAAGGTAAATATTTGAAAAACCTTTATTAAAAACATTTGGGAAAGCATCTTCTATAATTTGAGATGTTTTAAGATTTAAAGATTCAAGGATATTCTGCTGTGATTTATTAAATTCAAATTTAAAGATATCAACCATTCCCTTATCTGGAGAAATTAATTTCTTATTTCCTAATTTATTGGAAGTAAAATTTTCTTCTAATCCACGCAAAATAGGGCCGTTTAGATCTTCATAATTTATCTTCTCAAGATTAGTATAATTAAATTTTTCTGAGAAATATCTTTTATATAAGCTATCTACTTTAAAACTATTTTTAATATCATTTTCATTAAATAAACCTTTTATACAAACTCCTCCATAATTTCTTAAAGCTTTAATAATTAGTTCATTGTTATTAGATTCTCTCCAATTAAAAATAAAATTTGAACTATCTATCTTTTTTTTATTAAATGCAAGGATTTCTCTTAATACTGCTCTAAACATTTTTAATATTTTTTAATGTACTTGTTGATATTAATTATTTTAAATAATAATTTAAAAATTTTTATTGCATTAATTTAGAAAAAGATATTCTGAAATATGTTTCTAATCAATAAAATTCATCATTATCAAAATATAAAAAATCATGCTTAACAGACTGATTAAGAATAGTTTTGAAAAGTTATAAATTCTCTATATTCAAAATTAATTATTTTATTCGGAAAGGAAATCTTTTATTTCATTGCATACGACTAAATTACCTTTTGGGGTATGATGACCATTCCATAATTGATCTGAAGAATAAATTCTGTTTTTACCTAAAAGGACATCATAAGTATCAACAAATGGGATTCCTTTTTGATTAAGTATTTTTCTTATAAGCTGTCTTTCCATTTGAACCCTTAATAGGTTTTCTTTTCTATATTGCAAAACCCAGAAAACATTTTTATTTATTTCTTTTGATTGATCTACAGCCCATTCTAAAATCATTTTGACCGGAGCTGGATTTTCTGGATATTGCGTTTTAAGTCTATTAAAAACATTAATAGATTTTTGACGTAATCCTTTTGCTTTAGTTTTATCTAAAATGCGTAAATTTGCGAATAAATAATCATGAGGCTTTATTACTACTTGTCCCCACTTTGTATTTTCAGTATTTTTCGGAAGTGGTCGATTTATTATTAATGAGTTATCAACTTTAGTAAAAAAAGGCTTTAAATGTCCCTGCCTTATCATTTGTTGATCTCTGACAAGATCAAAACCAACAAGTGTCTGTACAATTAGATAATCGTATTTATCTTTATTACTTAAAATTTTTGCTCTCATGACTGCTTGACCTGTTCCATAAGCAAAAACACCTGCATTTACGAAATCAAATTTTTTAATTCTTTTATTCAGACAAGATTGCCATGTTTCATTATTGGAAACTTGATCACCAAAAGCAAAACTATCTCCAACAGTAAGAACTTTTGGTTGTGAATTATTCTTTGGAATTGTTTTTCTAATACCATCCTTTAAAGTTATTAATGACTTATTATTCCAATCACTATTATTTAATAGTAAATTTAAATTTGATTTAGGAATGAACCCCAAATTTGGATCATATTTACTTATATTAAATATTCCAAGATTAGCATCAGGTTTTATATAAAAATTTAGGAGTAATTTCTTATCACAATTTCTAAGACATGACTTTGTAAAACTTAAGGTTCTATATAACAATTCAAGAGATAAAATAATAGTTATAAAAACTAAAATATTAACTATTAAAATATTGAAAAATGATTTCGAATAGTCTAAAAAAAGATTTTTATCACTTTTATGATTCAAATTTTATACAGAAAATACAATTAAATTAAAATATTACTACAGAAATAGTAGTCTTTTAAAATATATTGAATGATTTTTATTTTTTTAAAATTAAAATCAATGAAGTCAAATAGATAATAAAATATTTTTTGTTTTTATAATTTACTAATTTAGTAGTATTATATTAGCCAAATTCACAAGTAAATTTTGACTAAAGATTACTTGCTAGGAATATCTTGTTTTTATCACGATAGTGCAGCAGCATTAATTTGTAATGGTGAAATTATTTGTGCTGTACAAGAAGAAAGATTTTCAAGAATCAAACATGATTCACGATTTCCAGAAAACGCAATTAAATATTGTTTAAGTTCAAATAATTTGGATCTTAGAAATATTAAAAATATAGTTTATTATGAAAAGCCACTTCTTACATTTGAAAGACTTTTAGAAACTTACCTTGCTATAGCTCCAAGAGGGGTAAGATCTTTTGTCACAGCAATGCAGGTTTGGTTAAAGGAAAAGCTATTCTTAAAATCAACTTTGAAAAAAAGTTTTAAGGAAATTCAAAAAGAAATCACTAAAAATAAAAATTTATATATTCCTGAAATACTTTTTACTGAACATCATCAATCGCATGCAGCTGCTGCTTTCTTTCCAAGTCCTTTTAATGAGGCCGTGATACTTTGCATGGATGGGGTAGGAGAGTGGGCAACAACCTCAACATGGATAGGGAATGGTAATAAAATTAAACCTCTTTGGGAAATAAGTTTTCCTCACTCACTAGGGCTTTTATATTCAGCTTTTACTTATTATTGCGGATTTAAAGTTAATTCTGGAGAATATAAATTAATGGGTTTAGCACCATATGGTAAGCCAATTTATTCAAATAAAATAAAAGAAAATCTTATTGATATTAAAGATGATGGAACATTTAAATTAGATATGAGTTATTTCAAATACCATAGAGGTTTTCGTATGACTAGTGCGAAATTCCATAATTTATTTGGATTACCACCTAGAAAGCCTGAGGAGAAGATTTCACAATTTCATATGGATTTAGCATCATCTATTCAATCGGTCACAGAGGAAATTGTAATAAAAATTGCCAAATCTCTGCAAAAAGAAACAGGAATGAAAAATATTTGCCTTGCTGGAGGTGTAGCTTTAAATTGTGTTGCTAATGGGAAGTTACTTCAGAAAAAAATATTTAAAAAAATATGGATTCAACCTGCGAGTGGTGATGCTGGTTCTGCTTTAGGTTCAGCACTATTAGCCTGGCATGATTATTTTAATAAGAAGAGAAAGATTAACAAACAAGACTCTATGAAAGGGACTTATCTAGGTTGTAGTTTTTCTAATAAAGAAATTATTCGATATTTAAATAAAATAAAAGCTCCTTTCGAAGAATATCAAGATGATATACTTTTTGAGAAACTCGCTGTAAACCTTGATCAAGGTAAAGTAATTGGCTGGTTTAATGGGCCAATGGAATTCGGACCAAGGGCTCTTGGAGGAAGATCAATTATTGGCGATCCTAGAAATCAAAATATGCAAAGTTTGATGAATCTAAAAATTAAATATAGAGAAAGCTTTAGACCCTTTGCACCATCAATACTTGAAGAAGATGTAGAAAATAATTTCGAAATAAGAAATAAAAGTCCTTACATGTTATTAGTGGCTCCAATAAAAAAGGAACTTTGTATCGAGATGATTGATGAAGAAAAAAAACTATTTGGTATTGATAAATTAAAAATCCCTAGGTCTACATTGCCAGCAATTACTCATGTTGATTATTCTGCAAGAATTCAAACAGTTAATAAAGAAACTAATCCTAGATATTACAACCTAATTAAAAGTTTTAAAAAACTTACTAAATGCCCTTTAGTAGTAAATACTTCATTTAATGTGAGAGGTGAGCCAATAGTTTGTACGCCCCAAGATGCCTATAGATGCTTTATGAGAACTGAAATGGATGTATTAGTTCTCCAAAACCAAATACTTTATAAGAAAAATCAGCCAAAAGTAGAAAAAGATGAAACTTGGAAACAGGAGTTTGAGCTGGATTGAATTTGAAAAATAATATCTCAAAAAAAATTTTAAGGGAATTTGGTTTTTTAATTGGTTTAGCATTTCCAATCTTATTTGGTTGGTTGATACCTGCAATTGGAGGTCATTCTTTTAAGGATTGGACATTATATATAAGTATCCCTTCATTAATTATCGCTATAACAAAACCTATTTTACTTCTCTATCCATATAAGGCATGGATGAAGGCTGGAAATATACTTGGATTTTTAAATAGTCATTTAATTCTAGGATTAGTTTTTCTTATAGTTCTAATACCGATTTCATTAATTATGAGAATTTTTGGGTACGATCCTCTCAAATTAAGAAAGCTTGGTCAAAAATCATATAAAGAGATTACAATAAATAAAAAAGTCAATCTCAAAAAAATCTTTTAAATATGGAAGCCTTTTTAGAACTAATTAAAGATGTATGGGATTTTCTTAAAACAAGAAAGAAATACTGGTTAGCACCTTTAATTATCACGATAGTAATTATGGGGTCATTGATAGTATTTTCGCAAGGATCAGTTATCGCACCCTTCATATACTCCATTTTCTAATAATTTTCATTAAATTTAATTTCTCAAAATTATTATGATTTGGAATTTTCTGTGAAATAAGAAATTAATAATGATATTTATAATTAATTTGCAAAACTATGAATAAAATTTTAAGATTTTAAAGACATTAGAAAATTTTTATTTTGGGAAAAGATTTTTTAAGAGACTTTCTTATATCATATGAATCTAATTTATCCTTAGGATCATTTACTTTTTCAATCATATTATCGTTTTTACTTTCTTTCTTATTATCCAAAATATATAGAAATTATTCAAATAGTTTTTCTAATCCTGCAACTCTAGCAGGCATTTTCCCGATATTAAGTGTAGGAACTACAATAATAATTGCTGTAGTAAAATCTTCTTTAGCACTTTCTTTAGGACTCGTAGGAGCGCTTTCAATTGTAAGGTTTAGAACTCCAATAAAAGAGCCCGAAGAACTTACATATATTTTTCTTTGTATAGGTATTGGACTGGCAACTGGTTCTGATCAATATCAGGTTGCAGTAATTGGTTTTTTATTAACATCCTTATGTATTTTTATAAATAAAAAATTAACATATAAGCATAACCATGCAAATAATATAACTATATCAATATGTGGAATAAATACTTCAGAAATTAATCAAATAATTGAATTAATTTCTAAACATAGTTTGTATGTAAATTTTCATAATCTATCAACTTCGACTAATAATGAGATATCGAATCTCACATTATCTTTTACTCCAAAAGAATTTAAAAATATCAATCTTTTAGTGGAAGAAATTAGTAATCTTTTTCCATTATCTTCATTAAACATAATTGATAATAAAATTTATTAATTGACTGATTATGAGAATTTATAAGTCATCTAATAATGACAATATCTTATTAAAAAAATTCAAAGGAATAAACATTAACAAAAGAATTATTTTTATAATATCGATTTTATTATTATTATCTAGTACTTTATTTATCCCTATAGGATTATTTAGATCGCGCTCAAACTCAATTAAATTAGCAGGTCAAATCATTCGTAGAGCAGCAACAAAGATTGATCCAAAATATGGCTACCTATCTAATGATTTATTTTCATTAGGAGATAATTTATTTGGTATAAGTTTTAGATATCTTAAAGCAACTTTAAATAAACAAAATAAATTAGAGTTACATTTAAAAATGGAGGATTATAAAAAGATAATGAAGTTAAGAAATAAAGCAATGAAAGATAAAATGTTAGTTAGATCAAGTGGGGATAAAGTAAAAGGTTTTTTGAAATATGAGGACAAAGATTATCCAATAAGATTAAGACTTAAGGGAGATTGGACTGATCATTTATTAGGCGATAAATGGTCATTCAGAGTAGAGACTAGAAAGAATAATGCATTTCTTGGTATGCGAGAATTTTCTTTACATCATCCTCGTACAAGAAGTTATATAAGTGAATACTTATTCCATAGATTATTGAAATATGAAGGTTTACCATTTTTAAGATATAAATTTATACCTATATCTTTAAATGGCAAATATCTAGGAATATACGGATTAGAGGAACATTTTAGTAAAGAATTCATTGAAAATAGTCGCTTAAGAGAAGGTCCTATTTTAAAACTTTCCGAAGAAGATTTGAGAAATGAGTGGAATAGAAATTTTATTATAAACAACTCAATTAAAGAAAAATCTTCTATTGATAGATATTTAAATACAAATCAAAATAATGCCAAAATTAGAACTTTTAATCTTCAAAAAATATCAAATAATTATGAAAAAATTTCACAATTTCAACTAGCTAAAAACTTACTGGATGAATTCTTAGCAAAAAAGAAAAAGACTTCTGAAATATTTGATATTTCAATGACTGCAAAATATTTTGCAATTATTGATTTACTTCAAGCCACAGGAGCACCCTCTTGGCATGATATGCCGTTTTATTTTAATCCTATTACATCTAGGCTTACACCAATTGGTTATGATGCACAAATAAAATATCTTATCAAAAAAAGATATTTATCTATAGATCAAAATACTTTAAATATATTTGATGATCCAGTTTTCGTTAGCAAATATATTGAAGAATTGAATAGGATCTCTAAAGAAAATTATGTTGAGAAATTTATAGAAAGTATTAATGATGATTTAAAAAAAGAAATATCCACAATAAATAAATCATTCCCATTTGTTAATTTAGAGACTTTTAAAGAGGAACTTTTAATCAATAGAATATATATAGAAAATCGATTATCTAAATTAAACCCTTTAGGCATTAGTTCGATTAAAATTTCAGAAGAGGATGAAACAATTGAACTAGAAATATTTAATAAAACAAAATTTCCGATTCATATAGTAAATTTAAATTTTAAAAACATTAATTACATTCCAGATTCAAAAACATTATTAAAAGGTGAAAATAGTTATCAAAGAATCCCGATTGATTTACTTAAATTTAAAAAAGAAAAACAATCTTTTGATAAACTCAAAAATACTAAAAAGAATATTAATGAAGATAAAAACTTTTTAAAAAATATCACTTTAAATTACAAATTAAATGGTATAAATCAAGTTAGATCATTAGAAACAAAAGTTTTCGAGAAATTAGAATCTACAAATCAAGAAAATGATTTAATAAATCGTTCACCTACTTTTAAAAAATTTTCAGATATTGAAATAAATAATATAGAAAAAACAATTTCCATAAATAAGAATATGTATATTAATAAGCCTTTAATTTTACCAAAAGGTTATAAATTAGTAATTTCTTCTGGGATTGAAATTACAATAGCCAAAAAGGGTTTAATTTTATTACAAGGTCCTCTTATTATTGAAGGCGAAAATATGAAACCAACAATTATTAGAAGGATAGAAAATGGTAAAGGGATTTCTATTTTACATTCTTCAGAACCATCAAAAATAAGTTTTGCTAAGTTCGAGAACCTGAAAGCCAATAAAGACTTTTCAATAAATGTATCTGGCGGTTTAAGTTTTTATGATTCGCCCGTAATAATTTCTAATTCTGAATTTAGTAATTTTTCTTCTGAGGATTCTCTTAATTTAGTAAGGTCGCAATTTCAAATCCATAATTCAAGATTTACTGGAAATAAATCGGACGCAATTGATATTGATTTTTCAAATGGCAAGATAGAGAACTCAATATTTGAGAACAATGGAAATGATTCAATCGACATATCAGGAGGTGAGGTATTTCTTAATAACTTAGAGATTAATTCTAGCGGGGATAAAGCTATAAGTATTGGAGAAAAAAGTAAAGTAATAGCTAATGATATAAAAATAGGAGAAGCATTTATTGGAGTTGCGAGTAAAGACCTCTCCAAAATAGAAATTAAAAATATAAACTTTAAAAACTCGAATATATGTTTAGCTGCTTACGAGAAAAAGAAAGAATATGGACCAGGTCATATATCTTTAAATAAATTTAATTCTGATTGTAAAGTTAAATATATACTTGAGGAAGGTTCTTCGATAAAAGTCAAAGGAGATAATTTACTTCCTAACACAAAAAGTGCCTATAAAGATCTTTATAAAAAATAATTTATGTCAGATCAAGAAAATATTAAACGATATGAAAGAAAATTTATAGTAAATAAATTTTTTATAAATAGCCTTGGAGATCTTATAAGTTTTTTAAAAATAAACCTAAAAGAGCAATATAAAGAAAGAAGAGTAAATTCAATTTATTATGATACTCATGATTATAAGTTGGGTAAAAAAACTATAGATGGATTATCAGATAGAACAAAAATTAGGATTAGATATTATGGAAAATTAAAAGATATTATTTATCCCAGATTAGAAATTAAAAATAAAACTGGATTAGTTGGTGAAAAGTTAATCTATGAAATAGATAATAAAAGTCTTTATGAAAAAAAATTTTCTCTAGCAAATTTAAAAATAAATAATTTAAATATTGATTATTTTGAATTGATTAAAAATATAGAGCCAAAAGTTATAATTTCATATACTAGAAATTATTTTATTTCTTCTTGTAATAAATACAGATTTACTTTAGATAAAGAAATTATTTTTAGAAGTTTTGAAAAAAATAATATCGAAAATAATTTTTCGAATAACTCTTATTATCGCTTTAATAAGTCAATTATAGAATTCAAATATAATATTTCAAATGAAAATACAGCTTCCAGATTGACACAAAATCTTCCCTTTAGACTAACTTCATCTTCTAAATATCTCACAGCTTTAAAGCATTTAGGTCTAGTCATAGTATGAAAAATATTTATCCAAAGTCGACGAAAATTTTTTTAGATATGTAAATTAAATTATTGAAAATACCCTTATTCTTTTTTGAATTAATTAGAAAGGCATAGCGAGAAAAATAATATTATAAGATTTAAATTAATGTAAAAGTTATCATGTATATTTGATTTAGAAGTGCAAACAAAAAGTAAGATCGAATAAAGATATAAATAAAATATATATTATTTAACCACATTAATTAAAATTACTTTCTAGAAGATATATAAGATTTATATTATAATTTATTAAAATTAAATAAGTAAGAATTCAAAACTAAAAGGTAGATTATGAAAATATCTAAAAGTCAAAACTTATTAATTTTAATATTTATACTAATAATAATTCTATCTATTCCTATTGGAAATTCAGGCCAAAGAATAATTGACTTTGGATTTTTTAAATATATTAAAAATCCTTTATTTAATAGAGTAGGGAATGAATATACAATTTTAGAAATTTTTCAAGAGATTATTCTTCTTTATTCGATTTTTATAACTTTAAAAATAAGAAAGAAATTTATAAGATATTCCAATATCCTTTCTTTTTCTTTGAGACTAGGTCTTCTTCTTTTTCTATTTTTTGAAGAAATTAGTTTTCTAACTATGGGTAGATTTGATTTTACTAATACATATAATTTAAGCAATCAATTAAATATTCATAATGCAAAAATTGGAAACGAACTATTAATAAATAATTTTCAAATACCCTTTATCAACCATTCTTTTAATCTAAGTTGGTATGCTTCTGTTTTAATTATCTCTACTTTTATAATTGGGTATGGAAATTATTTTAAGATTTTTAAAAGTATAAATTTATTTTTTCTAGAAAAAAAATATAGTGTATTCTTTTTAATTTTTACTTTCAATATAATATCAAGAGCTATTTTATTTAAATTAAATATAATAAATGAAGACTATTTTATTGATTTTGAAATTGTTGAACTATATTTATATTTTGTTTTATTAGTTGATACTATCCTTAAAAGAAATAAAGTTTTAAATTTTAGAAAATAATTTTTACTATATTTTATGAGAAGTAAGATTCATAATAATTTCATCTTAAATATTCATAAAAAGGGAATTTAAAATTCTAATTTAGATAAGCTGCCATTGTTACTTAAAAAAAATATATAAATTAAATTAATCAAATAAAAAAATAAATCAAATTTAGAAATTATCTTTTTATTCTTTAAAACAATTTTGATAATCTTTTAGAAAAGCTTTAGCTAACCAATCTTGTCCTTTTACATTAAGGTGGACTATTTCTCCAATAAATAATTTTTTCGGATTTATTTGATTATTTAATTCTTTGGCTAGATCAATTAAACAGACATTTTTATTCTTAAGTGCAAATAATCTAATTTCTCGATTTATAGAATTTAGACCATTAATAATTGTTTTTGGAGATGCATAGGTTGATAAATTCCCGGCAATTTCTTGATTATAATCATTCCAATTCATCTCCCCTTTTAAATAAGTTGGTAATGTCATAACAATAACTTTTTTATTTTTCTTGAGACAATAACTTATGAAATTTTTGTATTGATTCTTGAATTTTGAAAATTTTTCCTGGTATATTTCTTCCACTAAGTATATTCCATTCTTACGAATAAAATAATCATAAAAACTTCTAAAAAGAAATGAATTTTTTATAAAATACTTAAATTTTTGACTTAAAAGCATACTGTGCAGATCGTTCCAACCTGTAAAAATAACAACATAATCATGATCAATAAGGTCAAATAACTTTGAATAGTATTCTTTACTATGTTTAATTGTTGTAGAAGGAATTCCAAAATTATATAGAAACAAATCTTTTTCTCCATATTTGTAATTTATATTTTCGGTCCATGTTTCATCATAATTTGCACCAAATCCGAAACTTATTGATTCTCCTAAAGCAAGAGCAGTTTTACTATATTTATAATTATTTTTTACTTCTATACCTCTGGCACCATATGAGTTTATTTCTTTACATCTAGAATCAAAGATTGGCACTTTCGAAAAATCCATACATTCTTTGATTTTTGTTAAATAATTATCATTATTAAATAAATTATTTGTTGTAAATTTATAAATATAGTAGGAGAATTCAATACTTATAATTAATAAGAAAAAAACAGAAGAATTTACAAAAATTAATTTTACAAAATTCATTTATTTTTTTTAATCCGTATTAGGTGATAATTTTATTAATTTGAAGATGGAGCCAAGGAGATTCGAACTCCTGACCCCCTGCATGCCATGCAGGTGCTCTACCAGCTGAGCTATGGCCCCAAAATGCTAAATATCTTAATCTCAGAAAATTCAAAGGAAAATCTTAAAACTGGATTAATGGGTATATTTTACTTTAAAGTATTGGATTAATTATCAATTATGAAAAAAATTTCAAAATTAAAGTTTTAAATATTTTTTTTATAGGAATGAATGGTTCTTATTTAAAAAAAAATTTTTCATGACATAAGGTTTATTATTTAATAAGATAATTATATGAGAATAAGTAAAGCATATTGGCTATGGGGACTCTTCCCTGATAAAGATAAATATCTCTTAAATGAAATTAAAAATAAAGTGCAAATCAAATTACAAAGTCCCTCTTTTACTACGCATATTACTCTTTCAGGACCTTATTCAGATATTAAAAAATCTTTCCTTAAAAAATTAAAAATATTTGGAGAAAATAATTCCGAAATTCATTTAATTCCAGAAGGCTACGATTTCAAACAAGAAATATATCAATCATTTTTTGTTGCGATAAAAGATACAGAAAATTTACAACTTCTAAGAAAAAATATTTATGGTTTAAATAAATTCGAATTTAAAAAAAATTATTTTCCTCATATTAGTTTGGCTTATGGGAATCATGAAATTAGAGATAAAAAAGAATTAATTGCAAAACTACCTAAATTGAATAAACAATTAAGCATTTCTAAAATTGCCTTAGTGAAAGTAGATGAGGATATAAATCATTGGGAAATTATTGAAAGTTTTCAATTAAATCCAAATTAAGTATTAATAATTAAAAAATTATTCTTCTGAAATTTCTCAAATTTAATTTCTAATTAAATTCAGACTATATAATTTAAGTATTTATAGTAGCTCTATAATTTTCTCAAAAAAATTTCTAAATTACTTTTAAAAAATATTTTTACTTCAAAATTTATTAACCTAGAGTAGATATTTAATAAAATTTATAAACTATTTAGTTAATGTTATTAATTTATTTTAAGATAGTAATTTGATGTTTAAAAATACTTATGAAAAATATTAACAATGATGTTGTTAATGATTTTGGTGATGAGTGGGAAGAATATAACCAAAGTAGAGAAAACTTAAAATTAGAAGAAGCTTTTATTCAATATTTTTCAATATTTCCAGATAAATATTTAAATACTAATTCAATCGGTTTTGATGCTGGCTGTGGAAGTGGAAGGTGGGCAAAATTTATAGCGCCTAAGGTAAAAAAACTTTATTGTTTTGATCCAAGTAAAAAAGCTCTACAAGTTGCCCAAAAGAATTTATCAAATTATAAAAATTGTTCTTTTGAATGTGCGAGTATAAACGATAGCTCTATTCGAAATGAATCTATGGATTTTGGATATTGTTTGGGAGTACTTCATCATCTTCCTGATACATTTAAAGCTCTTGAAGCTTGTGTATCAAAATTAAAAAAAAATTCTCCTTTGTTAATATATATATATTATAAATTTGATAACAAACCTCTTTGGTTTAAATTTATTTGGAAATTATCCGACTTAATTAGAAAATTAATTTGTAATTTACCATTTAAGAAAAAATTATTCATAACAAAATTAATAGCAATTTTTGTTTATTATCCCTTAGCAAGACTATCATTAATATTTGAAATAATAGGTTTTGATGTTTCAAATTTCCCATTATCAGACTATAGAAAAAAAACTTTTTATTTCATGTCAACAGATTCTCTGGATAGATTTGGAACAAAATTAGAGCTTCGATTTACTAAATCAGAGATCAATTCAATGATGAAAAGAGCTGGATTATCGCATATCAAATTTAGTGAGCAAAGACCTTTTTGGCTTGCTATTGGATATAAGAATTAGAGGGTTAAATATAATTGTTTAGAAATTACTAAAATATTATTTTTGAATATTTATATTAATTATGTTATATCTAATTTAAAAGTTTTCATAAAATATATTTTTTGAATGGACAATAAGATCAAAATCCAAATTAATAAGAATTTACCTTCCAATTTCTCTAATTATCAATTATTAATTTATCTTTCCTTATTTTTTTCAATCTTTTTAATTGGTCTTCAAAAAGGAGGTAGATGGGATTTAAATGAACAAATTTTGACTGGCATACGTTTGTTCAATTCATTCACAGAATCTTATAATTCAGGCATTGAAGGAAATTTTCAACCACAAACAGTATATTCTTTTTTTCAACCTTTTTTCTTAGGATTTTTTTCTTTATTTATAAAACCAAAAACTGTTGAAATTTTTACAGTCTTATTTGTATGCCCTTTATTAGGGGTTTTATTTTTTCATTTATTATTCAAATTATCATTACTTTTCTCTAAAAAAAATGATAATAAAACTATTTATACAAACCTTACATTCATAAGTATTTTATTTATTTTTTCAAAAGATTATCTGTATTTCTTATCAGAATTAAAACCTGATACAGTTGCATTAATATTTCTAATATTAGTTATAAATATCTTATTTTTCAGCAAAAATGATCAGTCAGCTATATTAAGAACTAATTTAAATACTAATGAGAATATAAGATTATTTGTTTTTACATTTATTGCCTGTGCGACGAAACAACAGATATTAGTACCTTTTTTTACTCTTTCAATATTATTGCTTTATTACTACAGGAGATTTTTCTTATTTTTTTTAATAAATACTGCATGTTTATCATCATTACTAATACCCACTTTATTAATAAATGATTATTTCTTGTATACAATTTTGGCTCATTCAGGAAGAGGGATTGATTCGTTTCTTTATAAAACATATCTAATAATAAATTATTCCCTTAAAACTATTTCAATTGGAATTTGTGCGATAACTCTTTTTAATACTTTAGTTTTTAAACATATTAAAAAATTTGTAATATCATTTCCTAATTTAAATTTAAATATACAAAATCTTAATTTAAGAGCTTTGATTATTTCTAAAAATGAAAATTGTTTTAATCTAATTTTATTTTCAATTTTCACTTCTTGGTTATTTATACAGACAATTTCTACGTATAACGTAGGTGGCAACATGGGAAACTATAATATTGGATTTATACCATTAATTGCTATTTTGGGTTCTATTTTATTTGAAATAAACCCTAATGATAATAGGGAGAAAGAATTCAAAATAAAACAAAAAAATCTAATTAAAATTTTATTAATTTTTTATTTATCAATATCACTTTTTCAAACTTACAAAATCTATCAAGTTGTATCTAATAAGGAAGCATTTTATAATAGAGATACAAAAATAATAAATTCAATAAAACAAAGATCCTTAAACTTATCAACTCCTTTTATAGTAGATGGGAGTACAGCCTTGCTTGTTAAAAGAGCAGGTTTTACTAATCTGATAAGCCTAGATCATGCTGAACATTTAGCTAATGGAAAAGCTAAGATTTACAGTGGAAATAAATTCTTGGTGTTCCTTAAAAATAAAAATATGAATAAGATTCCCTATCTTTTATTAAATTCAAATAAACAGAGGGATAAACAATATTCATCAAACAAAAAAAGATATTTCTTAAGAAGTTTAAAATCAATAAACGAAGATTGCCTTTATAAAAATAATTTTTGTTCTGGATATATTTCCTTAGAAAATAAAAATTAGAAAATTTAAGTCAAATTCTAAAATATTCTAATTTTTATTTCCCCAGGATCTTTTTTTGGGTTGAAAAATTCAAAATTGATATAGGTATTAAAGATAACATCCATGCAATATTTGGACTTAAAATAAAAAATTTATTCAAAACAAAAACTAAAAATGAAAATATATTTAAAATAATTATCTGACTTACCAAAAACAATATGAATTGCTTTTTATATCTTTTTCCCGAATTAAAAGTATATTTTGTATTTAAATAATATGAAATAGTCAATCCAGTAAAGAATCCAAACCATGCTGAAAGAAAAACCTTAAACTTAATAATGTTATAAAAAAAATTAAATACTAATAGATTAGCAACGTTATTTAAAATGCCTATTAAAAGAAAGGAATAAAATTTTATATATCTTTTTTGATTAAAAATTTGCAAAATAATCAAACCAGTATTTTGCTAGATTTAATTCTTTTGGAGTACCTAACGATAACCAATATTCAACCTTAAAATTAAAAACCTTATATTTACTTAGAGATTTACCAATACTAGTTGCTATATACATTTCGCCATTTTCGCAATTTGGAATTAGAGGCAAATCATAGATAATTTCTTTATTCTTAAACCAAAAAGTTCCAATCACTAAGTTATTTAAAAATTCTTCATCAATAACTTTTTGAGGTTTCTCAATTATTTCAGTTATTTGATTATTTTCTGAATGTAAAAAACCATAATTATTAACTTCTGAATGAGCATAGTCTAGCCACTCTATTGTAAATATAACTATATCTGGGTCGAAAATATTTTTAAATTCTTCAAATTTAGTTAAATCAATTTGAAATTGATAATCTGCTGAAGATACAAAAAATTGATTTCTAAAATTAGCTTTTTGAACAAGTTTTTTTAAACTTATCAATTGTCCTTTAGTAGTTTCATTAATATAAAAAACCTCAATTTTTTCTTTAGAAAGAATCTTTTTTTTAAATATTTTCTTCATTTCTTCTAAAACTAAAATGTATAATTGGGCCCCATTTAATGAATTTTTAGCTAATTTCCAAAGTTCTATTCCATTAAATTTATTAAATATTTTTGGTAATTTATAAGACTCTTTGATAAATCTGGAGCCTCTACCTGCAGCTGTAATTAGATGCGTTATTTTATTCTTTTCTAAAAAAGATTTATTTATATCTAATTTAAATTTTTTATATAAATTAGACCAATAAATATATTCTTTATAGTCTCTAGGTGTGCCAAAACATATAAATTTCTCAACTTCAATACACTTAACAATCATATTCTGCTCAATTGCTTCATTCAATAAAAGAGATGTATACGCTTCAGGTAAATCCCAATCTTGTTTTTTATTAAATAAATTATTTTTAAGTCGCATAAAGTTTTGAAAACTTGGAAAACCGTAAATCCCTGTAGATGCAGGTTCTAAAACTCTATTTTCTGTAAATGATTTTTTTTCTTGAAGATTTTGCATTTCTTCAATTGCATCTACAATCATATATGCAAAATTAGTTGTACCTAAAGAAGCAGGATGAAAACCTCTAAAGTATGGTGCAACTATATAACCATTTTTTAAATAGTTTATTAATTTAGCTTTATCAAAGCTAGTTTCAAAATCGCAATAATGAATAAGTATAGGCTTTGAATCAACAACTTTTATTTTTGAGACCGAGAAGGTAGGTCCTAATTCATGTTCATCTATTTCATGAATTTGTATATTTTTTAATTTTTGATGTAATGAATTAATTTCGTTTTTGTATTTTTTTATTTGAGAAGAGGTAAATATTAAATGATAATCAAATACATTATTATCGAATCCATTTAAAATTCTTGAAATCACATTAAATTCCTTATCCAATTCAAGGAAAGCCTTATGTTTCTTATATCCCGCATCAAAAAATCTTTTAGATTTACCCGCACATGGGATTACAAGATTTATTTTTGAATTTTTATTCATATAAAAGATTACTTGAAACTAAACTTTTTCGCCAATAATCCAATGATTCTTTTACTTCCTTACAAATATTTGAATCATCAGGCTCTCTTTCTCGAGCATTTAATTCTAAAATTATTTCAAAATTTTTTTTATTATCTTCTGCAATATATTTCTTCAATAGTGAGATAACCTTATCAGAATGTATTAATCCAGAACTATTATTTTTTCTTGTAAATGTTCCATTTTTTCTCTTATCTAATGAAGTTTGTTTTAAATGTAATTGGCTCGAAAAAGGTAAATATTGCTTTAGCAATCCATAAGGTTCGTAATCTTTTGAATCTTGAGAAGTTAAGTCTCCATGATCTGGATCTAAACAAAGTTTTATTGGAATAGCAGATTCTTTTAAACCTTCAAGCAAATAATTAATATCTTGACAAGTATGTCCTTGCTCTCTTTCGATACTCATATGCTCCCAAGTCAATTCTTCCAAACCTATATCTTTTCCATATAAAGCTAATTCCTTCCATATATTTATGCACCTTTCTTGAAATATTTGCCTTCTATTTAGATTGTCATCAATAGATAAAATACCTATATGACTCCCCACTTTTTTAGCTCCTAACTTTACTGCATAATCAGAAAATCTTTTAAACCATTTTAACCAATAATTTCTTACTTCTTCTTCAGGATGACAAAAATGATTAACTCTAGTGAAGGCTCCAGTAAATAAAGATGTAATTGAAAAATTATATTCTTTTTTTAAAAAATTAATTTCTTTAACATATCTTTCTAAGATTTGATCATCATAAAATGGACTAAAAAGATCTGCAGTTAATTGAACATGCTTGACTTCCAATTTATTAATTTCTTTTGCCCATTGATATGGAGTAGGATATCTATTGACTAAAAATCCTGTATTTACCGAAAGTTTCATAAATTAAAAGAGCTTATTAGATTGTTTATTCTTTTTATATTACTTACTATATCCCCTTTAAATAATCCACTTTTGCCTAAAACAAATTCCCTCGCACCATTTCTATACATATCAGGTATTGTTTTCTCGTTTACGTTTCCATCAGCAATTATCCTTATTTGATTATTTCCAGATTCTTCCAAAAGCTTATCAAGATGCTTGATTTTTTTTATTGATTGTTTCACTAGAGGCTGGCTATGATATCCAGGATTTACAGTTAATATTAATACACTTTCAATTTCGTCCAAAATATAATCTAACATTGCTAATGGCGTTGCTGGTGATAATGCTACTCCTGGAATAACTCCTAATTCTTTAAGACGAATTATATCTCTATTCAAGTTCTTTGAGCATTCAGCATGAATACAAACTCTATCACCTTCCTTAAAAAAGAAAGAATTATAAAGTCTTGAAGGTTCCTCAATCATTAAATGAAAATCACCTTTGTGTGAATATTCTTTTCTGAAAGTATTAATAATAGAGGATCCCATTGTGAAATCAGGAGCAAAAGCTCCATCTACTAAATCCCAATGAAAATAATCTACAAAAGGAGCAATCATATCTAAATCTGATTTAGCATTAAGCCAATTAATGCACATTATTGAAGGTAATAATTGATAATTACTTTTCATGGTTTAATGACAATTTTTATCCCTTCACCTCTAGATGCCAGATGAAAAGCATCATTAATTTTATCCAAATTAAATCTATGTGTTATTAAACTAGAGAACAACTTCTCATTTTTAATGATAAATTCAACTGCTTTTGAGTGCTGTATGGGAGTTGAACCATGACTACCAGTAAGAGTTAATTCTCTATAATGAATATCATTGGTCACTATAGGCAAAGATGGTGAAGGTTTTGACAAACCTCCAAAAAAGTTAATTGAGCCTCCATTAGCCAATAAAGAAATTCCTAACTGATGTGTCTTCAAGACACTACAAGCTGTAATAACAAACTGATATTTTTCCTTATATTTAGAGAATTTTTTTTCTAATACTTCTGGTCTTATTATCTCATTTGCAATATCTAATTCTTTTAAATAATTTATTCTATATTCTGACAATTCAACAAAGTCTATTTTTTTAACTTTATAAACCTTTTTAGCTAAAATTCCTAACATTATTCCAATTGGTCCAGCTCCAAAAATTAACAAATTTTCTGCATTTTCATTGATTCTCATTTTTTCTAAACCATTAAAAGCGCATGCCAATGGTTCAGCTAAACAAGCAGTTTCAAGATTGAATTCTTTAGGTATTTTTTTAAATGGACCATTTAAAATTATTTCTTTGTCTAAATACATATATTCGCTAAATCCACCTTTTAATTGATAGCCAATTGCTAAGTTTTTTTTACATAAATTAGGTTTTAAATTTAAGCATTCAGGACAATTTCCACATGGTATATCTCCACCAATACTTACATTTTCACCTACTTTAAATTCATCAGAATAACTCTCAACAATTGTCCCTGAAACTTCATGACCAATAATTGCTGGATATTCAACCCTATCATTGCCTGAATTAAAAATTCTTATATCAGATCCGCATAAGGCACAACTATTTACTTTAATTTTAACGCCATTACATGAAACCTTATCTAGAGTGCCAATCTCAATTTTTCTTATCCCAGTAAGATATGCGGCATTAGACATTTTATCTAGTAAATATATATAAATTATAAAGAAAAATAATACCGATAAAAGTAGTTCTTAGTATTAAAACTACATTTATTGATTTTGTGAATATATTTTTAAACATCAATCTACTTTTTATTCCTTGATAAAGAATAAATATATATTCGAGAAGTGGTAATAAAGCTATTGATGACAAGCAGTTAAGTTGATAGAGTTGATTACTATAATTAGTATTATTTAAATTAATCAAACTTACTAACGCAAATCCTAAATACAAAATTAGAGCTGGGAGATAACCAGTTAAAATTCTAAAGTTAAATGATTTAATTAAAATTAATAATGCTAAAAAAATTGACCAAAAAGAAAAAATTCTAAATACGTGACTAGCGCTAATAATACTTATTGTATTTTCTCCATTTTTTAAATCATAAGTAAGTAATACAAATAAAATAGCCATTAAAAGTTTACAAATACCCCCAAAACTAAATTTAAGTTTTACCTTATTACTTAATGAATTTTTTATAAAGTTTGAAATTTTTATACGTGATCTCAGAGATTGGATAGTTAAAGCAAGAATGATTGAAGTATTAATAATTAAGGAATCAGGATAAATTAATAAATGATTAAAAGATCTCATAGTTGCAATTCCCAATAACCATATTTCGGTCAAAGCTAAGATTCCCAAAGATGACAAAGATATTTTTTCTGCAAGAAACAATATTCCTATTAATGTAAGACTTATACTTGAGCCACTAAACCAAACTTCAAATATTCTATTTGGACCAAACATACTGAAATGATCAAAACTGATTTCAGTTAAGAAGCTAAAAAAAGTTTGCTCAAAAATAGAAGACAAAAATGGTGGAAGGATTAATATCGCAATTTGCCAAGAAGTTCTCAATGTAATATGGTTGGCTATTCTCGAAAGATAGAGAACAGAAATAATTGTAGATATATAATTCACAAAGATAATTTAATTAATTTGATCATTTATAAACTTAGTACAAATGTAGTTATCATCACCTAGCAAATCCATAAAACTATTTATAGATTGATAAAAACTATCGAAGTCCCCAATAGGTGGTCTATGTAACTCAGGTGATACAAAACATAATTTATAATCAAGCTTTTTAAGTTCAGTAATTTCTTTGAAATTCAACCAAAATTTTCCATCAAAAGTATCTACCCACAAAAAACTTGCAAAATCCCTACATTTATAAATATCGATTTTTTCTAATTGAGAAATTCTTAACGCCAAATTTGAAGAAAAATTCTTACCGAGTCTATATATTTGTGGAAAACTTACATCAAATAAGAAAAAGTTTTGAACATTATGATTACTCAAAGTTTCTATAGCTTTTTCTTCAATACCCTCTTCCTTTATATTTACAGCTAAAATCCTATTTTTAACATTTTGATTACATAAAAAACTTTCGAGCTGAATACCTTTTTCAAAAGCATCATGGCAAATAACTAATTTATTTTCATAAGCATGTAAATCAAATTCAATTCCACAATTATTGGGAATTTTTTCCAGTTCATCTAAATTTGAAATTCTATGGGCTATTTTTGTTAGCATCTTAATCTAATGAAGATTTTTTTATATTTTTGTTTTTCAAAATAAATAATAGATTAAAAATTGAAAATCTAATTTTCTGCATCAAATTTTCATTCGATCCAAAGCCATTCTCCCTTTTATAAAAAATCACGGGAAATCTAACTAAATTCACATTTAATCTTAAGCTTTTTATTAGTATTGAGAAGTCAAAGATTCCATTATCAGGAGTTTTAGAAATTAATTCTTTAATAAGTTTATTTGTTACTAAAGTTGGTTGTGAATAAGGATTAGTAATTTGATCTGAATAACAAATACTTATTAAGGTATTTAAGAAGAATTCAAAAAATTTCGAAATTAATCCATCCTTTCTAATCTTTCTTTTACCTTTAACAATTAATTTATTATCTTTTATATTCTCAGCAATTTTTAATGCCTCTAATACATCTCTTAAAGGTGTCTGCCCATCGGCATGCGTCCAAATAAAAAATTTATATGAAAAATTTGATTTTTCTAAATTTTCAAAAATCGAAGTTATTGCAAATTTTATGCCTGATCCATAGCCTGTATTAAATTCTTTATTTAAGGTTAAAATATTTTCTTTTACATTATATTTTTCTACATTTTTAAAATGTTCAAAAGTATTATCAGTAGATCCATTATTCAATATTAACCAGTCAATATATGTATCATCAAGATCTGATATTTCCTTAATCAAAGCATTAATTCGCTTTTCCTCATTAAAGCAAGGGATAATACATAATGCTTTTTTAGTAGTCATGATTTTAAATTTCTATTACTGCTTTATTGAATTCTTTTAACTTTGAGTTCTGACTTTTTCTTTCAAAAATACTTTTAAAAAGATTTGGAGCATTAATTAATTCATTTTTATGAGAAATTAAATCTTTAACCTCAAGTTGCTTGTTCTTTAAAAGAGTAATAGCCTCAGTCCAATCACATTCCTTTGCATTATCAGGTCTGAAATCACTATTCCAAGTACCTATTAATCTTATTTCTTTTCTCATAATCATAGATAAATCAGAGGATTCTAATCTTGCCTTTTGATCAGGGTTAGCTAATTGCAAAATAACCCCTCCATTTTTAACATAATTTATACATTTAGAAAGAACGTTTTCTGCTCCGCAAGCTTCTATTACAATATCAAAAGATGATTCTTCCAAATAATTTTTGTTAGTTATGAAATTTATGTGCCGACCAAAAAACTTTTTTTTATAATCATTTTTATCAATACATGTGATATTTTTTCCTCTTTTTATTAATAATTTCGCAATTATTTGGGAAAGGAATCCTCCTCCATAGATTAGAATATTTTTTTCTGATTTAATCTTTTTGGCAGCATGAACACAAACTGCGATAGGCTCAATTAAGCAGGCACTTGTTAGATCTATATTTTTTGGTAATGGTAGAAGATTCCATCTTTTTACATACATCAAGGACTGAAAACCACCATCTATCCTTGATCCATAGTAGGAATAATTTTTACAAGTATTAAATTTCTTCATCTCACAAGAACTACATTCAAAACAAGGAAGTAAAGGGAATACTGCACATAATTGATCTTTAATAAATTCACCTTTTGGATCATCAATTACAGAAACACAAAATTCATGACCTAAAACAATTGGATGATAATATGATTTATTTAAAAAAGCCCTAGGAATATCACTTGAACAGATTCCGACTCTAACAGGTTGAACTTTTATGTAATCTTTACTTTTTTTAGCTAAGACTTCATCTTGCATAATATTAAACAATCCATTTCTAACTAAAACTAATTTTTGGGAATACATATTTTCTTATCCTTTAATATTTAAAATAAATTTTACTATAAATAATTAGATTAAAAACCCGCAAAAAATTTAATAGCATTGATTTATTGTATAATTAATTAAGATAATTAGGTAAAAAGTAATTGGATAATAAGTTACTTTCTTCAATATTTTTATTAATAAATTTATTTACTGTTAATAATATTTTTGTGATTAGCAAAGTAGAAAGTCAAAATATAATAAAAGATAATTTTAACTTAACTACTGATTATCTCAAAAAAATACCAAATAACGATTATATTGTAGGACCTGGAGATACTTTAAAAATTACCATATCTAGAGATTATCCTGAGCTTGATTCTGAAGTCACTATCGATGGAGAGGGAACTATATACTTGCCAAAAATTCATAGAATTTTTATAAAAGACTTAACTCTTCAAGAAATCAATATTTTGTTGGATGAGGCATATAAAGAATACGTTAAATTTCCAAATGTAGAGACTTTAATCTTAAGATATAGGCCTATTGGGGTAACATTAAAAGGAGAAGTTGAAAAAATAGGTTTAATAAATTTAAGTGGATCTTTAAATTTTTCAAATAATTTACAAAATAAAATTTCAACTAATAATAACAACCAGATCAATTATGCTTTCCCTACTTTATTTGATGCTATCAGAGAGGCCGATGGTTTAACAGAATTTTCAGATTTATCTAATATTGAAATAATAAGAGTAAATAGTATTTCAAATGGTGGAGGGTTTAAAAAAGCGAATTTAAACCTTACTGAGAATTTTAGTTTTGACCAAAAACAAAACAATATTAGGATTTATGATGGTGATGTTATCTATATTCCTAAATCAACAAAAAAAAATATTGATTCAGATATAGTTAAATTATTAACAAGTTCCTTAAATCCAGAATTTATAAATGTTTTTATAAATGGAAGAGTTAAATCTCCTGGCCCACTAAAAGTATCCAAAGCAAGTACACTTAATGATGCTATTTTATTATCGGGTGGTCTTAGGCCATTAAAAGGAAAAATTAGACTTATTAGATTGCAAAAAGATGGTACTTTTCAAAAAAGGAATATCAGATATTCTTTAAATAATAAAAGAGGATCTTTTTCAAATCCATATTTAAAAAATAATGATATTGTATTCATTAATGATAGTTTATTAAGTACTTCAAATGAAGTAATTAATGAAATAACGGGTCCGTTTGTTGGAATATTTTCAACTTATGGTCTAATTAAAGCCTTAAATGATTAATTTATTTAGCAAAAGTTTTTAATATTTATGCAATAATCATGGAATCTAAAATGAGAGAGAAAGAAATAGATTTAAATGAAATTTTAAAATTTCTTATAAGAAACAAGAAAATAATTTCATATTTATCTGTTATCTTTTTTTTAGGAGGTTGTTTATTCTCACTGATCCCAAAAAGAACATGGGAAGGTAGTTTTGAAATAGTAGTTAATAAAAAACAAAATAATTCATTTTTAAATCCTTTAATAAATCAGAATATATCAAAATTAATTGATTTAAATTTAAATGGTAGTTCTTCTTCTCTAGATACAGAGTTAGGTATTATAGAAAGTCCCTCTGTCTTGATGCCAGTTATAAATTTTATCAATAATGAAAATAAAAAAAATAATCCAACTAGTAAGGATTTAGTTTTTTCTAATTGGAAAAAAAACAATCTAAAAGTAAATTTAAAAGAAAGAACATCAATTTTAAAAATTACTTATAGAGATACAAATAGAGATATAATACTACCTGTTTTAGATTTAATAACAGAAACTTATCAAAAATACTCTGGGAAGAGAAAAAAAAGATCTCTCTCGATGGCTAAAAATTTTATCAATGATCAAATAAATAAGTATAGAGTAAAAAGCGGAAAATCTTTACGTAATGCTCAGGAATATGCCATCTCAGAAAATTTAGTGATTGATCCATTTGCTAATAACACAGGAGATAAAAGTTCTATTTACAATACTCAAGAAAACAATTTACAGAGAAACATCAGCATAGAAAATATTAGATTTAATGCTTCAAATAAGATCAAAAATATAGATCTGCAAATTTCAAAAATTAAAGAACTAGACGAAAATGATTTTAGGAAGATTCAATACATTGGATCAACAATACCGCAATTAATTGATGAAGGTTTACCACAGGCACTTGAAGATTTAGAGACTCAACTTGTAGATCTAAGACTTAGATACACTGAAAAAGATAGCTCTATAAAAAATTTAATTTTAAAAAGAAAAAGCTTAATCATTCTTTTAAAAGAAAGAGCTATTGGATATCTTGAGGCTCAGAGACTTGCATCTGAAGCTTTAATGGAATCTGCAATGAGACCAAAAGAGGTCCTTTTAACTTATAAAGAACTTCTTAGAGAGGCTTCAAGAGATGAAGAAACTCTTTCACAATTAGAAAATGAACTAAGGTACGTTAATTTAGAAAGTGCTAAAGTAGAGGACCCTTGGGAACTTATATCAAAACCAACTTTACTTAAATATCCTGTAGGTCCTGATAGAAAAAAAATTGCAATAATTTTCTTATTCCTTGGATTCGCAATAGGATCAACTTATTCATTTATAAAAGAAAAACAAACTGGATTAATTTTCGAAGAAAAAGACTTAACCAACCTTTTATCAACCAATATTATTGAAATTATAAATATCAATACTAATTTGTTCAAAATTAACAACAAAAAAATATTAGCTAATGAGATTTTAAATTTAAATTCAGGAATCAATTATAAAATTTTTGTTTCAAAGAATATAAATAGTTCAGATTCGCAGAAATTCCTATCATTGGTTTTCAATAAGAAATCTAACTATTCCATTTCAAATAATTTGTTAGAAGTATTAGAAAATGAAAAAATAATCTTTTTAACATCTTTATGCTCAGTAACAAAAAGTGAAGTTATGAATTTTAGAAATAGATTAAAGAATTGCAATAAAACTCTTTTTGGAATATTTATTCTTGAGAAATAAATATTTTTAAATTATAAGGCAAATTGTTAACTGTTATTTATAAAGTCCTTCCTTAAACACATCTCCAAACTGCGAGCAGTTTTCCTTGAAAAACAACCTCATTTAAATTCAATTCAATTGGTTCATAAGAGGGATTTGCTGCTTCTAAAAATATTTTACCTCCTTTTTTAACAAAATATTTTAAAGTTGTACCTAAACCTGGGACCATTGCACTGACAATTGTCCCATTTTTAAGAGAATATGAATCTGTAATTGGCTCCATTAAAACCATATCTCCATCAGCAATACATGCATCTATCATTGAATCTCCATTCACTGTAAGCGCAAATACATTTTTCTTTTTTAAAACATCAGAGATATCTAAATTCTCATTTATATCAGAAAAAGTTTCAATTAACCCTCCAGCTGCTACTGAACCCATAATTGGAACTCCTTCTACAATTTCATCAACTAATTGCATTGTTCTTGCTTTGCCTTCTTGCCATGAGATAAATCCCTTTTCTTGTAAATGTTTTAAACGACTCTGAATTGGCGCTGGGGATTTTAGTCCCATAGCATCCATCATTTGTCTTATTGAAGGACTATGCTTGAAGTCTCTCATATATTCTTTTATCCATGCATAAAGCTCATTTTGAGCTTGTGTAAGATTTTCTTTAGAAGGGGATTTCAAGTACAAAAATACAAACTAATACATTTGTACCTCTTTAAAGGAAAAAATGCAAGCAGTTAAGAAAGTAGGCTGGCTAAAAGGGCTTGTTGAGCATGCATTCTATTTTCTGCTTGTTCAAAAATTTTGCTACTTTTACACTCAATAACTTCATCAGTTATTTCTTTAGATCTATACGCAGGAAGACAATGGAGAATAATTGCATCTTTATTTGCCTTGCTTACTAAATTGCTATTAATAGTAAATCCAATAAAATCTTTATCTTTTTCCTCCTTCTGATTTTCTTCACCCATAGATGTCCAAACATCTGTATATAGAACATTTGCTCCAGAAACAGCAGTATAAGGATCGTGGGTGATTTTTAACAAGCTTCTATTCTCATATATTTCATAAGCTTTCTTAATTATTAAAGAATTTGGTTCATAACCTTTAGGACATGCAATCCTAACTTCTACTCCTAATAACGCTCCACATAAAATAAGAGAATTTGCGACATTATTACCATCTCCAATAAATGTCAAAACTACAT
>MDTE01044154.1_pt1 | contig 89275 bp, 72 predicted proteins | sample 811231 | NCBI WGS metagenome assembly MDTE01 (sample SAMN05326651, study PRJNA326480) | marine metagenome | isolation source: seawater | place: Indian Ocean: Red Sea | collected 2010 | reverse complement strand
GATGCCTACCTGCAGCGACACTACCACGGGTTGAAGGCATTCCTGGGACGCAGCTACCTCTTCACGGATCCCAAATCGAAACAAAAGTCGCTCGGTGAAAAGGCGGAGGGCGATGTCACGTTCACCTCTGCCTTTGATGATTCGGAGGGCAAGACGTCACCGCGTGTGCTCGATCTCCCAGAAATCCTTGATCCGGACGGCACACTCAAAAAGTACGTCACCAAGCCATCGAAAACGGCTCGAGGCGTACCGAAGTACAGCCGTCGTGGCCAACTGGGCACGGCGGTCACCGCCACTGGGAACCGTGCATTCCGTGAGAACATCGCGAATCGACTCTGGGCCATGATGATGGGGCGAGGGCTGGTGGAGCCGCTCGATCTCTCGCATGACGCTAACCCAGCATCTCATCCCCAATTACTGGCACTCATGGCCGATGCCCTCCATGAGCATCAGTACGACATGAAGTGGTTTTTGAGGGAACTGGCTCAGACGCGTACCTACCAGCGAAGCAGCATCGTAACCGGGTCTGACCCGCCCGCGTCAAACCGCCAGTTCGGCGTCGGATTGTTGAAACCGCTGTCGCCCGAACAGTTTGCGTGGGCGACAATGCGAGCGACCGGCTTCCTTGCGACGGTTGAAGCGTCAGAGCTCAAGAAGCTCAAGAGTACAAAAGACAAACAACCACAAAAGTCATCAGCGGAGGACGGCAAGCCTGCGGCTGCCGGCACCACGGTCACCGGGAAGAATCCGACGGCTGTTGAGGTCGATCGCGCCGTTTCAGCAGCAGTCGAATCACACGTCAAGACCTTCGTCACGCAATTCGCGGCTGATGGTGGCCAACGGACATCATTTTCGGCGACGGCGCCACAGGCCCTGTTCCTCGTCAATGGTGGCCTGGTCCGTGAGTGGCTCAAGCCGAACGGCAGGAACCTGATCGGCCGTCTCGCAATGATGGACGATTCCGCTGCGATCGCCGAAGAACTGTATATGCACATCTTCCATCGACCACCAACCGATCTCGAGCGACGAGAGGTGGGCGAATACCTCGCAGGTGTAACAGCGACTGATCCGGGCTCCGGATCAAGGCTCGCGGCTTTGCAGGAATTGGCCTCCGCCCTGTTGCTGTCCGCAGAATTTCGGTTCAATCACTAGGCGATGGGTATCAGACGACGGATCTCACCTCAGGACGAGTGATCTCATGGAACGCAAAACCGGCTGCCACCAACTTGACCACACGCTCTCCAGACGAGGCTTTCTCGCAGCAGGGACTGCGGCCGGCGCCGTTGGGCTCACTCACCACTCAGTCGCTCGGGAGCTCGAGACGACGCAAAAACGGGTGCTGCAGGTGTACTTGCAAGGTGGTGTCAGCCAGTTGGAGAGCTGGGATCCAAAACCTGGCACACGCTATGGCGGCCCGTTTCGCGCAATCCCGACCGCAGTCCCGGGAATGCACATTTCCGAGCTGCTTCCACACTGCGCCCAGCGGATGGACCGCCTCTCAATCATCCGTGGAATCAACCTCAAGACAAACAGCCATCACGACGGCCGCCTGTTCATGGAGATGGGAAGGCGAAGCGGCAAGTTCCCCTACGTTGGGTCGGTCGCTGCAAAGTATCTCACGCCCGACAATGCCCCTCTTCCCGGTTACCTCCACGTCACCACCCGAGGTTTAACCGATTACACGAACGCATTCCTGGATGCCAAATACGCCCAGTTGAAACTGGCCGGCCCGCAGGTGCCTGCCAACCTGAGTCGTCCGAAATCTGTCACCGATGCATCTGCCACGCGAAGCCGTGAATTGCTGCGGCGTCTCAACAAGCGATTCTCCGGGCGCGGCGGACAGACTTCGTTCACGGACTCATACAACGCGTCTTTTGAAATGGCTGAAAAACTGATGGCTCGCCGTGAACTGTTCGAAGGCGAGCCCAGTGGAAAGGAACTCGACCGTTACGGCCGACATCCGTTCGCCCGCAATTGCCTGCTCGCAAAGACGCTTCTGGAAAACGGCGGCACGGTCGTCAAGGTGACTCATCACGGCTACGACACTCACGCCGAGAATTTCAATTTCCACCTCGAGCAGCTCGGCGAATTCGACAAGACATTCTGCATGCTGCTTGACGATCTCGAGGACTCAGGCATGCTCGACAGCACGCTGGTCATGATCTATTCGGAGTTCGGCAGAACTCCCAAGATCAACGTTCGTTACGGCCGGGATCACTGGGGGACAGCGTGGTCGATTGCCTTGGGTGGCCACGGCTTGGTGCCCGGCGCGATTGTCGGTGCCACCAACAAGCAGGGGACGGCTGTCAGCGAGCGTGAAGTCGACGGTGGACACCTCTTTCACACCTATTTTCGGGCCCTGGGAATCGACAGCAGCGAGTATCACACACTCGACGGGCGCAAGGTCCCGATCGGTGACCCGGCTAGACAACCGATCGAGGAACTGCTGGCATGACTCAGCCCCCGGCCCCACCCCTGGCCCGCAATCTACCGCCCGGAGTCGACGTCAAGAAGACGCATGTTGTCCGGACCTTCACGATCGACGAGTACCCGTTGACCACCTGTCGCATCGATCCCACCGGCCAGTGGATCGTTGCAGCAGCCGAGAACTTCCACATTTACCGCTGGCCTCTTTCCGGCCCAAGTGCCGAACGGACAATTCTCCACGGCCACAACAGTTGGGTGCGATCGTTCGACTTTTCACCCGATGGGCAGTGGCTGTACTCGGGCGGTTACGACGACCGCATCGGCATATGGCCGCTCGATGATGATCGCCCGGCCCCAACCAAGCTGCTCGTTGCGCACGAGGGTTGGGTGCGCTGGGTTCGGACCAGCCCGGATGGATCACTGCTTGCATCCTGCGGCAACGACAATCTCTTGAAGCTCTGGGACACCAAGACCTGGGAGCTTGTGCAGGTGTTTCGTGGGCACGAGCGTTATCCGTATGCAGTGGTGTTTCACCCCGATGGCAAGAGGCTGGCGTCATTTGACCTGATGGGCGTCATCAAGGAGTGGGAAATCTCCAGCGCGAAGACAACCCGTCAATGGGAAGCCACATTCATGTGGGGCTTCGACAAGAAATTCCGAGCCGACATGGGTGGAGCTCGGGACATGCGGTTCAGCCCCGATGGCAAGTATCTCGCCGTTGCCGGGCTGTGCGAAGTCACCAACGCATTTGCCGGTACGCATAAGCCGATGGTGCTGCTGATGAACTGGGATTCCGGAAAGTTTGAAAAGAAGCTCCAAATTGACTCTCGCGGGATGGCGTGGGGTGTGCGTTTTCATCCGGATGGTTTCCTCGTCGCTTCTGGTGCACCGTCCGGCGTGTTGTGGTTCTGGAAACTCGATGGACCTGACACGAACCCAAAACCGTTCCACACGTTCAAGCTCAGCGGAGGTGGCCGGGCCATCGATCTGTCCCCGGATGGCAAGCAGGCGGCCGTAGCTCAGATCGACCGCAAGGTCCAGCTAGTGCAGTTCACGGCGCCACAGACGTAGGCCGGCCGGCGAGAGCCTCAGGCTCCGCGGACTTTTTCGAGCACGATGCGGTTCCCCGAATCGTTGTACTCGATGCGGTTCATGAACGACCGCATCAGCATAATGCCTCGACCACCAGGCTTATCGAGGTTTTCGTCCGCTGTGGGGTCTGGAACCGACTGGACGTCAAAGCCGGGGCCCTCGTCCCTGATCACGATTTTGACCCGGTCTTCCTGAAACGTGCAGTCGATATGGACCTGTTTTGAGGCATCCATGCCGTTGCCATGCTTGATCGCATTGACGATGGCCTCTTCAAGTGCGAGTCGGACGCCGAAGAGATCGCGTTCGCTGAACGACCGGTCCTCGAGCAAGGCGATGATCTTCTCCTGGATCTCTCGTCCTTGCGACGTGTCGCTTGGGATGCTCACTGCGAAGTTGTCGGTGGATGCAGTCATCGCGTGGACGCGTTAAGTCTTGTGTTGTGTATCGCGGAACAGTCAGCAGAAAGACGGGGCCGGGCCGTCCTCGATGTCGTCTCGAAGCGACGTCTCTGGAGTCGTGGGGCCTGGCAGCACGACGCTGACATGTGGTTTTCAGCGCCTCTCAAAAATTCTCCAATGCCTGTTCCCTGGAGTCGCAGATCGTAAACAGCTTGTCCAGCTTGGTGATCTTGAAAACCTCAAGTATTTCAGGTTTCACGGCACACATCTTGAGCTGGCCCTGGGCGGCCTTGACCTTTTTGTCCATCACGATGAGCTTGCCGAGTGCGGCACTGGAGAGATACTCGACGTTGCTGAAATCGAGGACGACTTTACGGCGGCCGTCGTCTTCGACGATCGAGAACATCTGATTGCCAATGACTTGGATGTTGCTCTCATCCAAAATCTTCTTGTCGATGAAACGAGCCACGGTGACCTCACCGACGTCTTCCAGATCCAGCCGGCGATGACTTGCCGCCATGCGATTCTCCCCATGTAGTCCACGTAGATACGATCCATCTGCTTCAGTTTTGAATGATGGGTTCTGTCTGTTGGACTGTCAAGTAGATCCATGCAGACCGGGATGCCACTCCCTTGGCGCTTCGAATGGCCAGAGTTAGAACCTGCGCAGGCATCATTCACGCGTCGCAATCCCCACAAAGAGATCTACCCTCATGACCGGCACCTACGCGCAGACCTGGGACCTCGACACCCTTGCCCCGTCTCCGGATTCCGAGGCGTTTCGTGTATCCATTGATTCCTATCGTCAAGAGCTGGACGAGCTGGCCGATTCGGCTGACTCGCTACCTGCTCTTGATCCAGACGATCCGGTTGCCCTTTTTGGCTGGGAAGAGTTTCTGAAACGGCTCGAAGCCGTCGTGATCGCTGGAACGGAACTGGACGCCTTCGTGGGGTGTCACGCGGCTGCAGACGCGAACAACACGAAGTTGCAACAACTGGAGGCGGAGCTGTCGTCGATGGGACCGTCTCGCGCTCGTGTGTCAATGGCAGTCCAGATGGGGCTGCAAAGCACCTCTCCTGAGGACCTCGCGGTCTGCCTGCAGCGCAGTGAGCACCTGCGAACGATCTCGTATTGGCTCACGGATCAAAGAGAACTGGCGGCGCTTCGGCTGCCGCCCGAGCAGGAATTGCTGGCAGCGGAGCTCGATGTTGATGGTCTCCACGCCTGGGGGCGCCTGTACGATCGTGTGTCCGGTTCGCTTCGGATCACGCTCATGGAAGATGGTGAACTGGTCGAAAAATCCCCCGGCCAGGTTCAATTTGATGCGTCAGACCGCTCGATCAGGCGTAACAACTACCTGGCCTCTCTGCGAGCCTGGCGAACTGTGGGAGAGACGTGTGCCGACGCCTTGAACCATATTTCCGGCACCAGGTTGACGAAGTACGGCCGTCTCGGCCTCACCGACCATCTCGACGCGCCGCTACGATTCAACCGCATGCGCCGTGAAACTCTGGAAACCATGTGGGCCACGATTGACGAGAGAAAGGAGAGTCTCCTTGGGTTTCTCAACACCAAGGCCCATCTCCTCGGCCTGTCTCATCTCGAATGGTGTGATCTCCAGGCCCCGCTTCCTGGCGCTTCCGAATCCTCACGCGTCGACTACGACACAGGTTGCGACCTGATTATCAGTGCATTCGACCAGTTCTCTTCAGATTTCGGCGACTTTGCTCGCAAGACCATCGAGGAACGCTGGATCGAGGCAGAGGACCGCGACGGGAAACGCCAGGGCGGCTTTTGTACCGGATTTCCGGGAAAGAAACAGTCACGCATCTTCATGACCTACGTCGGTACGCTCGACAGCATGTCGACATTGGCACACGAGATTGGCCACGCCTATCACTCGCATGTGCTGAAGACTCAACCGCTGTTTCTGCAGGACTACCCCATGAATCTTGCCGAAACGGCATCGACGTTTGCTGAGGCCGTGCTCGGGGAATCGCGTCTGGCTGACTCACGCGATGAATCAGAACAGTTGGCCATTCTCGATACGATGCTCAATGACTCGGTCGCGTTCCTGATGAACATCCATGCGCGTTTCCTGTTCGAGGATCGGTTCCATATCGAACGCGCGTCGGGCGAGTTGGCAGCCGGCCGGTTTTCCGACCTGATGGTCGAAGCTCAGCAGGAGGCGTACCTGGGTGCACTGGGTGAGAACGGGTGGAACGACACCTTTTGGATTTCGAAACTGCACTTCTATATCAGTTCGTTGCCGTTCTACAACTTCCCGTACACATTCGGTTACTTGTTGTCCCTGGGCCTCTACGCCATCGCTCGCGACAGCGGTGCCGGCGCATTCCCCACGCAGTACTGCGACTTTCTCAAAGCGACCGGTGACCGCTGCACAGAAGACGCGGTCAGGGATTCGTTTGGCCACGACCTGGCGCAACCCGATTTCTGGCACAGAAGCCTAGACGTGGTGTCAGAACGTGTGAGCCGATTTGAACGACTCGCCGGTTAGCGTCGCAGCTCATAGCCAACGGTCGCCGTAATGCCGGCCCCGTCAACACCTGAGCCGTGAACGCGGTATGCGCGGTCAAACAGGTTTTCGACACCGAGCACCAGCGATTGGTCGCCAGAGAGTTGCCAGCCGTATCGCACCGTGATGATCCCATAGCCTGGCGTACCGCCGGCGGGGATCCGCGAATCGCGGATGTCGCGTGCACTGAGGCGATCCTGCCGCCGCGCCAGCCAGGTGAACACATCAAGCCAGTCGTGGCCACCGCCCTCCTGCCATCGGAGTCCGAGCACCCCCTGTGTCGGAGGAATACGACTCACCGGCTCCCCGTCGGATCGATTTCGGCCGAGGGTGTACCAGAAGCTGCCGTAGAGAGTCCATTCCTCGTCAACGTCGAAGGCTCCGGACAACTCCATACCGTCAATTTCGGCTCGTGCCACGTTGCGGCGCTGGAAAAATTCGACCTGCTCCACCGGATCCGTGCCGACCAATTCTCGTTCAATCAGCCCATCGATAGTCGTCCAGTAGTATGAGGCCTGTCCGTCAAACCGAGCGGTGTCCCACCTGATTCCGATGTCCCGACTGAGAGCCTGTTCCGGTGCGAGACCCACCGTCGGAAGATCGACGCCTTCATTGACGTTGTCAGATACAGAAGTCAATTCGTCCAGGAGTGGTGCACGGAACCCTTCCGCAAGATTACCGACGATTCGCCATGACTCGTTCACCTCGAAGACCAGGCCGCCGGAGGCGGTCCAATCCTGGAAACTCGGTGAGATCGACGCGTCGACCGGTGCGTTGTTCGGGAAGTCCGGGTCGTCCACATCAAACATCGCCACAGTCCCACCGGCCTCGATGTGTGAGTATCTCACGCCGCTGATCGCTGACAGCCGCTCGGCAACGGGCCACTCCCACTCCAGGAACCCACCAAACCGCGAGTAGAAGCTGTCCGGTGGGAACTGCGGCCCGAGGGCACTCACGCTGCCGGACAACAGGTCGACACGTTTCTTGAAGGCATCGACGTCATCGTGGTAGCCGTCGAGCCCCACGGTTACGCCCCCCCAATCGCCCAGATCACGTGTGAGTACGACGCTGACACCAAGTGTGTCGACATCAAATTCCGAGCGATCCTCGGTCAGACTTGATGGCGGTTTTCGTTTGAGAGTCCCCTCCTTGGTTCGTTGGTAACTCAGGGTGGCCACGAACGCGTCAAAGAGCCCTTCGTCCATCGTTCCCTGCCATCTCACGTATGCGAGATTTCGTTGCTGGGGATCAAACAGCCTGCGTTCGGATGGGAATTTGTCGGAGCGAGGAACGTTCATCTGCTCCAGGTGTACGAGTGCAAACGTCAACGCCTGGCTGTCTCCCAACGGCATGTCATATCTGATGTCGCCTGCGTACTGGCTGTAACTCGTCAACGGTTGTCGTCCGAAGCTTCCGCCGCGGTCCAGATCGTTGACATTCAGAAAGCTCGCTCCGCCCCAAATCCCGCCAGCCCCGGCAATCGTCTCGAAACTCGCTCGCGTGTAAGACGCGAGGTCGGCGGACCGGAAACGCTGTGTGAGCAGGTATCCGGGGCCATCGAGCCCACCGGCCAATGCGCGATCAGCTCGTCGAGTGACAACATTGACAGCGCCGCCAATGGCGTCTGAACCCCAGAGGACGGACTGAGAGCCCCTGATGACCTCGATGTGGTCGACCTGTCCCGGGTCGATTGTGTTGAAGTACTGGTTCGGCCCCATGCGGAAGATGCCGTTGTTCAAGCGGATGCCGTCAACCAGCAGAATGGTCTGGGGCCCCGTTAGCCCACGGATGAACGGCGACGCCTGTCCGCGGCCAGTTCGTTGCATCAGGACACCGACTTCACGTTCAACCGATTGAACCATGTCAATCGGCTGGCGCCGGCGCAATGCCTCAGGTGAGATCACGGTGCCGTGACGGGAGTCGTCCCACAACGAACGCCCGGCCCGGAACACTCCGTCAGATTGCCGGAGAGAATTACCAGGAAACAGGCTCGATCGCACCGTCGGCAAGAGACCTCTCACCTCGGTCTCTGGCAAAACTGGTGGTTGGTCCTGCGCCACAACGCCAGCCGGGGCGCACAGCGCCAGCCCGGCAAAGATCCCTCCCACCAGCGCGCGCATCGGCTCCCTCCGCTGCTCTCGCCTGCAATGGCTACAAAAAGCAATCGACACTGATACGCGGGATCTTGAGTTCTCTTTCTGGGCCGCCATGGCATCGGGTAAGATGCCGTGCTTATCACTGGCGCACCGGGGTCCCGGCGCATCCTCCAACACTTCTTGGGACGACGTTTTGAAGCTCGTGAAGACACCCATCAAGGACTTGGCCACGGTCTGCCTGGCGGCCTGTTACATGTCGGCAGCAGTCGCTGCCGAGGACCGAGTCGACTACAACCGGGACATCCGTCCCATCCTCGCCGACAACTGTTATCGCTGCCACGGTCCGGACGGCAGACAGCGGGAGGCAGGGCTGAGACTCGACGTCGATTCTGTGGTGGGGCAACGACTGGAGTCAGGGCATTTCGCAATTGTCCCCGGCAAGCCCGGCCAGAGCGCGTTGCTGACCCGGATCCAAACAAGCGATCCTGGTCAGCGTATGCCTCCGACAGACTCTGGCAAAACCTTGACTCCCCGGGAAATGTCACTGCTGGAACGATGGATTCGCCAAGGGGCGAGATGGCAGGGACACTGGGCGTTCCAACCGGTCCAACGACCTCAGGTGCCAGCCTCAGCCGACCCTCAGTGGGGGCTCAACGCCATCGACCGATTTGTGGCAAGACGCTTGGCCGAACAGGGGCTGGGGCCATCACAGGACGCGTCACGCGAAAGCCTGATCCGCAGGGTCACATTCGACCTGACCGGATTGCCGCCAACTCTTCCCGAGATGGACGCCTTTCTGGCTGACCGTCGCCCCGGTGCTTACGAGCGGTTGGTGGACCGATTGTTAGCATCGTCCCGCTACGGCGAACAGCAAGCGAGGATCTGGCTGGATGCTGCGCGTTATGGCGACACCCACGGCCTGCACCTGGACAACGAGCGATCCATCTGGCCCTATCGCGACTGGGTGGTGAGGGCGTTCAACAACAACATGCCGTTTGACCAGTTCACCGTGGAGCAGCTCGCCGGCGACCTGTTGCCCTCCCCGACCGTGGCTCAGCGCGTGGCCACCGGATTTAACCGTTGCAATGTCACCACCAGTGAAGGCGGTGCCATCAAAGAGGAGTACCGTTTCAAGTACGGAGTTGATCGCGTCGAGACGACTGCGACGGTCTGGCTCGGACTCACCATGGGCTGTGCTGTCTGTCATGAACACAAATTTGATCCGATCCCCCAGAAGGACTTCTATCGTTTTCTCGCTTATTTCAACAGCCTTACCGAACGCGCCATGGACGGCAACGCGCTGCTCCCTCCGCCATCCGTCAAAGTCGCGACGCCCGTCCAACAGGCTGATCTCGATGCACACGCCGCACGTCTTGCCATGATCGAGCAGAGGATTGACGATGCTCTGAGTCGCATCAGATATGAGGACCCGGGTCGAGAGTCCAACCCAACCAAGCCGGGCGCCCCGCGGAGATTCGCATCCTTTTCAGTCTGGTGGCGACATGTCGCCAAGTCGGGCACCGGCGCCCCCAAACCTGTCGTTGAGCTGGCCAGGGTTCCCGAGAAAAAACGTACGAAGGAGCAAACCGCGTCGCTGTTGCGGCACTTTCTGACGCATGCGTGTCGCCAGACTGCCGACACGTTTCTGCCTCTGCTCGCCCAGCAACAACGAGAGCGAGACAGTATCAAGGCGATCAAAGACAAGCTGGCCTCGACCCTGGTCATGCAGGATCTTAAGAAACCTCGGCAGACGTTCGTTCTCAATCGCGGACAATATGACCTGCCGGACAAGACTCGGCCGGTGACGCCCGGGACTCCGGCCGCACTGCCCTCCCTCGACGCGGAAGCGCCCGCGAATCGACTGGGGCTGGCTCGTTGGCTCATGCGTCCAGACCATCCCCTGACAGCGCGTGTCACTGTCAATCGCTACTGGCAGCAATTTTTTGGAGTCGGCCTGGTGAAAACGTCCGAGGACTTCGGAGCCCAGGGGGAATGGCCGTCTCATCCGCGGCTCCTCGACTGGTTGGCCAGCGAGTTCATCCGATCCGGATGGAATGTGAAAGCGATGCACCGACTTCTTGTGACGTCCGCCTCCTACCGGCAGGACACACGCTTTCGCGAGAAGGCTGTAGCCAAGGATCCAGAGAATCGGTTCATTTGGCGGGGGCCTCGCTTTCGGCTCGACGCCGAAGTGCTTCGGGACAGTGCCCTGGCCATCTCTGGGCTGCTCGTGGAGCAACCGGGTGGCAAGGGGGTTAGGCCCTACCAGCCTGACGGTTTGTGGAAGGCCGTCGGCTACACCGGCAGCAACACTGTCAAATTCGTACAAGACCATGGATCTCAACTGTTTCGGCGCAGTCTGTATACCTTTTGGAAAAGAACCGCGGCGCCGCCCACCATGCTCACGTTTGATGCCCCGTCGCGTGAATCCTGCTCCGTGCGACGCGCAAGGACCAACACGCCTCTACAGGCCTTGCTCCTTTTGAATGATGTCCAGTTTTTTGAATGTGCCCGTGGTCTTGCCGAGCAATTGCTGCGGCACGGCGACGATGATCGATCTCGTCTCGTGTCCGGGTTCCGCCTGGTCACGTCGCGGCACCCCACCGAGACGGAGATGACGATCCTGCAACAGGCGCTGGAGCAACATCGGAAGGAATACCAGGCCCATCCTGCTGATGCGGCGGCGATGCTCGCCGTCGGAGAAGCGCCTCGTGTGGGCGGTCTTCAACCCACTGAGCTGGCGGCCTGGACGATCGTCGCCAACCTACTGCTGAATCTCGACGAGGCCATCACCAAGGGCTGATACAACCCTCCACCGGGTTGTTGGCACCAGCCTCAACACCAAAACGGGCCGTCACATGCTGTTTACTTCACCACCGCTTCCACCTCTCTCCCCGATGTCGTTGGCTGTGACACGGCGCCAGCTGTTTGGGCGTTCGGCAGCCGGGATCGGGACAGCCGCGCTCGCATCTTTGCTGTCACACGATTCACAAGCCGCCTCCGTGGCCTCATCCGACGCTGGAATTCTCGGCAGCACGCATTTTGCAGCTCGTGCGAAGCGGGTGATCTACTTGTTTCAGAGCGGTGCCCCGTCGCAGGTAGACCTCTACGATCCGAAACCGAAAATGCGAGAGTTTTTCGACAAGGATCTGCCGGATTCCATCCGCAAGGGGCAACGGCTGACTACCATGACCTCCGGTCAGAAACGATTCCCGATTGCACCTTCGATCTACAAGTTTCATCGGCGAGGGGCCAGTGGGACGGAGCTGAGCGAGTTGCTTCCGCATATCGGCACGATCGCCGATGAAATGGCATTGGTCCGAACAGTCCACACCGAGGCGATCAACCACGATCCGGCGATCACCTACATTCAAACCGGGGCGCAACAACCGGGTCGGCCCAGTATGGGAGCGTGGTTGTCGTACGGTCTGGGACGGACCAACCAGGATCTTCCCGGGTTCGTGGTGCTGCATTCTACGTGGAGCAGTAAACGCGACGCCCAGGCTCTCTACACAAGACTCTGGGGGGCAGGTTTCCTGCCATCACGACACCAGGGAGTCTCACTGAGATCCAGTGGCGACCCGGTGTTGTACCTGTCCAACCCGAATGGAGTCACGGCGACGACGCGACGTCGTATGTTGGATTCGCTGTCACTGCTCAACCAGCAGCGATTTCGCACGGTTGGCGACCCCGAGATTGAAGCACGGATTGCGCAGTACGAAATGGCATATCGGATGCAGACGTCGGTTCCCGAGTTGACCGACCTGTCGGGAGAGCCGCGTCACATCCTGGACCTTTATGGTCCCGATGTTGTGCGCCCAGGCACATTTGCCGCCAACTGCCTGCTGGCTCGTCGCTTGGCTGAACGCGATGTGAGATTTATCCAGGTCTTCATTCGTGGATGGGACCAGCACGGCAGTCTGCCGCGAGATCTCCCCTTGATGTCACGAGACATTGACCAACCAGCTGCGGCCTTGGTCAAGGATCTCAAGCAGCGTGGTATGCTCGAAGACACGCTGGTGGTTTGGGGCGGTGAATTTGGCCGGACGATTTACTGCCAGGGAAAACTAACTCGGACCAACTACGGCCGTGATCATCACCCTCGCTGTTTCTCTGTCTGGATGGCCGGTGGAGGCATCAGGCCAGGTGTCGTCTACGGAAAAACCGACGACTTCTGTTACAACATCGTCGAGAACCCAGTCCATATCCATGATCTGAACGCGACGATCCTGCATTGCCTGGGGCTCGATCACGAAAAGCTCACCTATCGGTTCCAGGGGCGTGATTTTCGCCTGACCGATGTACACGGAGAGGTCATTACTGACCTTCTCGCGTGACGGCCCCCGATGCGGCACCCGGGCTGGACCCACAACGAGATTGGCAACACGCGCATGGGCAACCCATTCACAGTCACGGTGACGTTTAGCCTGGCGATCGCGAGCCTTTCTTTCGGCTCTTTCCACACACTGCAGGCGTCGCCACCTCGTGTCCTCAAGAACTCGTTGGGAATGCCGCTGGTTCGAATTCCAGCCGGGACATTTCGCATGGGCGCCGGGACGGCTGTCCGTGACGCTGGTGCCGACGAACGCCCGGCTCACGACGTATCGCTCACACGGGCTTTTCACATGGGCGTGTACGAGGTGACACAGGACGAGTTTCGCCGCGTGATGGGCTACTCGCGGTCCTTCTACTCGGCCGACGGTCCTGGAAAGTCGCTCGTAAAAGGCCTGGACACCCGTCGCTTCCCGGCCGAACAGGTGCGTTTTGTCGACGGCGTGGAGTTCTGCCGCAAGCTCAGTGCACTCCCCGAGGAAAAGTCGGCCGGCAGGTTTTATCGCCTGCCCACGGAAGCGGAATGGGAATATGCCTGCCGGGCCGGGACCACGACAGCATTTCATTTTGGTAACTCGCTGTCCGCCAAGGTCGCCAATTTCAACGGCAAGTACCCCTACAGGGATTCCAAAGGCCCCTTCCGTGCACGAACGACACAGGTGGGCAGCTTTCCGGCCAACGCCTTTGGTTTGCACGACATGCACGGCAACGTCTGGGAGTGGTGCCTCGACTGGTACGGCGTTGACACTTATGTCGCAAAGTCGGAAACCGACCCTCTCGGGCCGCGCACTGGAACGTCTCGCGTCATTCGCGGTGGTGGTTGGTACAGCGATGCGCGAGATTGCCGCAGCAGTTTTCGATATGCCGAACATCCAACAGGCATTTACTACGTCATGGGTTTTCGGGTCGTCATGATTCGTCGCGAAGCTGTCTCTCCTCGCCTGAAAGCGTACTGGGACGCCATCGATACGTCCGGTGCGGACCAACAGGCCAAGAGCAGAAAGTCGGCGACGTCGCTGCCGACCCGTAAACAGCTGCTGTCCGTTGGGGGTGATGACTGGCCGCAATGGAGGGGCCAGCATGGCAACGGGACCTGGAATGACCCCGGTTTTCCGGACCGTTGGCCCGTCAGTGGCCTGGCGACCCTCTGGACGGCCGACATCGGTGGGGGCTATTCCGGGATCTCCGCCACAGACGGCCGGCTCTTCACTCTCGAAAAGCCCAAGTCCCCCAAGGACACCGAACGCGTGGTGTGCCTGGATGCCGCAACAGGAAAACCCCTTTGGACCCATTCCTACCACGCGGCCTACAACGGTCTGTCCTATGGAAATGGGCCGCGGACAACACCAACGGTACGAGGCCAGCGCGTCTACACACTGGGAGCCGTCGGTCATCTGTTCTGCCTGGACGCCCTCAGCGGCCGCGTGATCTGGAAACGTGACCTCGTCAAGCAGGAGAAATCGGAAGTGCCACTCTGGGGCTTCTCGGCATCACCTGTGATCGTCGACGACCTCGTCATTGTGCACGCGGGAGGCAAGCCGAAAGGCTGCTATATTGCTTTCCATCGACACGATGGGCGAGAAGCCTGGCGACGCCTCGACGATCCATTGGGTTACGCCACACCATTGCTCGTCGGCAACTCAAACAGCCAGCAGCTTATTTGCTGGACCCCCTCGCACGTGCGCGGCCTCAACCCGCTGACAGGCCAGGTGGCATGGTCGCACGAATATAAGGTGCACAACGGCGTTTCCATTTCGATGCCAATACTCCACCAGGGACTCGTTCTCGTCAGCAACTATTGGGAAGGTGTCCAAGCGCTCCGTCTATCTCAGGATGGTCAATCCGCCAAGCTGGCGTGGGAAGATCGCCGCAACCTGAGGAGCCTGATGTGCCAACCACTGTATCGCGGAGCCCACGGCTACCTGCTCGACAAGCGACACGGCCTGACATGTTTTGAACTGCAGACGGGCAAGAAGGTGTGGGACGACGGCAATCGAATGACTCCGAAGGGGCGCAACCCCCAGGCGACCATGGTCTGGCTCGGCAAGTCGGATCGTGCCGTGGTTCTCAACTCGGACGGGGAGCTGCTGCTGATCCGTCTGTCGCCACGTGGTTACCAGGAGATTTCGCGGACACGTGTCATCGGTCCCACGTGGGCACATCCGGCGTATGCATGGGGATGTGTCTTTGTACGGAACGACTCGACCATTTCCTGCATCGAGGTTGTTCGCGCCGAGCGCTAGGTTCCTACCAATTCTGGCAGAATCCGCCCCGACACGTCGGTCAGGCGATGGTCACGGCCGGCGTGGAAATAGGTCAGCTTCTCGTGGTCCAGCCCGAGCAGGTGCAGCATGTTGGCGTGGATGTCGTGCACGTGCAACTTGTTCTCCACGGCGGCAAATCCGAAGTCGTCGGTCGCACCAATCGCCTGCCCACCTCGTGCACCGGCGCCGGCCATCCACGTGGAGAAGCCACGCGGGCTGTGGTCACGCCCCTTCCCGCTTTGGCCGGTAGGTGTTCTTCCAAATTCCCCGGTCCAAAAAACGAGGGTTTCATCCAGCAAGCCCCGTTGCTTCAGATCGGTCAGCAGACCTGCCATCGGGACATCAGTCGCACCACAGTGTTTCTCGTGGTTTTTGTTGACATCACCATGGGCATCCCAGGTGTCATCACCATGGCCGCCCCCGGAATACACCTGCACGAATCGCACACCACGCTCGACCAACCGTCGTGCCAACAGGCACCTTCGTCCGAATTTCTCGGTCCGTGGGTTGTCCAGACCGTAGAGCCGATGCGTCGCCTGGCTCTCTTCCGATACGTCCACCGCCTCTGGAGCGTGTGACTGCATCCGGAAGGCCAATTCGTAACTCGCAATCCGCGCCTGCAATTCCGTGTTTTCGGGATTGTCCGCCGAGTATCGCTGGTTGAACCGGTTCAACAGATCCAACTGCGAACGTTGCTGTGTCGGCGTCACGTTCTTGGGCGGTTGCAGATTGAGAATTGGTGCCCCTGCAGTGCGAAACTGTGTCCCCTGAAAACTCGCCGGCATGAATCCCGAGCTCCAGTTGGGGGGGCCGTTTATGGGCCCACCGCGATGATCGAGCATGACGACGTATCCCGGCAGATTCTGATTCGCACTTCCCAAGCCGTATGTCGCCCAGGAACCGAGGCTCGGATATCCCTGGCGAACCATTCCGGTGTTCATTTGCAGCATGCCAGATCCGTGTGCAAAGCTGTCGGCGTAACAGCTACGAAGGACGGCGATATCGTCCGCATGGCGGGCCAGATTCGGGAACAGGTCGGAGATCTCGAGCCCAGAGTTACCATGCTTGAGAAATCGGCGGGATGAGCCCAGCAGAGGCCCCGGATTCCTCACTTTGAACAGACGATCCTTTCCGATGCCCGGCATCGTCTTGCCGTGAAACTTGTTCAGCATCGGCTTCGGATCAAACAGGTCAACCTGGCTCGGTCCGCCGTACATAAAGAGGCAAATGCAGGCTTTGGTCGAGGTCTCGCGGTGTGCCGGCCTGGGAACCAGCGAGGAGTCAGCCTGTGCGCCCGAAAAGAACCCATCTCGATCCAGCATCGCCGACAGCGCCAACCCAGCAAATCCCCCTCCCATTTCCCAGAGAAACTCGCGACGGGACTCACCACACAAGCGAGGGCGGGTATTGGGATGCTGATGTGTCATTTCACTCATCACTTTTTCTTTTACCACCTACCGGATGTAGGCGAATTCATTGGTGTTCAGCAGAACCAGGCACAGGGAGCCGAGAGCACGCAACTGGGCGTCTGCACTGGTCTCGTCCTGTGGACCGCGCAGTCGAGCCTGCTCGGTGAGAAACGCCACGCTCTCTCTCAATTCATCGGCTGACGCCGGCCGACACAGCACGCGTCGAAAAGCTTCCGCTACCTGGTCGGCTGCCGTCATATGCCCCGCGGACGTTATCGACTGCGCCAGCCGTTTCGACTGTCTGTTCATGAAGGCGCCATTCAGAAACGTCAACGCCTGCGGGCCGGTCGTCGACACGGCGCGTTGGGCGCAGCTGTCGGTGGAGTTGGGTGCGTCCAAAAGTGCTAGTTCGGGGACAGCAAGGCTCCGCTTCGAAAATATATATACGCTCCGTCGCGATTCGGCGCCGACGGTTGCCTTCCCCCAACCATCTCCCGGGCGAGATTGACCTTCGAGCACAGCCTGGGGGAGCGTCGGGTAGACACTGGCACCATACATCGTGTCGTTGAGACTTCCGGTGACGGCCAGTACAGAGTCACGGAATGCCTCGGCATCGATGCGCCGTTGTCGAAATCGCCAGAGCAGCCGCTCTTGCTGGTCGCGCCGCTTCGCCTCGGGATTCGGCAATGAATCCATGCGGTATGTGGAGGAGAGGGCTATGAGCCGCACGAGCCGCTTGACCTGCCAGCCAGACGTCTGAAAGTCGGACGCCAGCCAATCGAGCAGGTCTTGGTGAAACGGAACATCGCCCATTTCGCCAAAATCGCTTTCCGTAGTCACCAACCCATCCCCGAGCATGTGTTGCCAGACTCGGTTGACAAACACACGGCTCACCAGCGGGTTGTCGCGAGATGTCATCCAGCGGGCCAACCAGAGCCGACGCCCCGTACTGTGTTCGAGTGCTTCGGGCTTCACCAGGAGTCGAGGACCGAGCACCACCGGCACGCCAGGCTCGACCGCTTCCCTGGGAGCGTAAGGATCACCCCTCTCGAACCGCTTGGTCGACGGAGCTTTCGGGGAGTCCTCATACCAGATATAGGCACGTGGTGGCTTTGGAGGTTTCGACGCCTCCGCGATCGCCAAGCCTTTATCAACGCTACTCAATTCCCGGAGTTCAGACTCCGTTGCATTGTTCGACACCAGTGTGTCGAAAGACTTGGCGTTGGCCTTAACGGCCTCTTCTTGTTTCTTCGATCGCTTGGCGGGTTCAACGAGGAAGGCACGGGCCACATCGGGCGGCAACACGTCACTCTTGCCCTCCAGGACCGGTCTGAGTGCGCGTTGCAATACCTCGCGGCGCACTGCGTCTCGTCGCTGACCAAGCGCCGCCATAGTGGCATCGTGTCGCTTGATTTGCTGGCGGTAGCTTGCCAACTCGGCCGGCGAACCCACTTCGCGATCGTATTCCTCTCGATGCGTGGCAGACTTGATCTTCTCCGGACGCTTCAAAGGCGTGAAAACCGCCAGGATGCCGTAGTAATCTCGCTGAGACAACGGTTCAAACTTATGGTCATGACAGCGAGCACAGCGTAACGTCAATCCGAGGAAGGCTGCCGACGTTGTGCCTAACACGTCATCCAGCTGGTCATAACGATCGGCAAACGGATCGGCGGGCTCGTCGTCCCAGGTTCCCAGTCTCAGAAACGTCGTGGCGATCTGGGTACGACTATTCGATCCTGGGATCTCGTCTCCGGCGAGCTGCTCGGTGACGAATCGATCGAAGGGCAGGTCAGAGTTGAAGGATTGAATCGCGTAATCGCGGTACCGCCATGCGTTCGGTTTTGTCCCGTCACGCTCATAGCCATTGGATTCGCCGTAGCGCGCGACATCGAGCCAGTGCCGGGCCCACCGCTCACCGAATTCAGGGCGGGCCAGCAACCGGTCCACCAGCCGTTCATATGCGTCCGGCGAGCTGTCAGACTCAAATCGCTCCTGTTCAGAAGGCGTTGGTGAAATTCCGAGTAAGTCGATAGCCAGGCGTCTGTGCAGCACGCGCCTGGCGGCCTCGGGTCTCGGTACGATCCCCTCTCGTGAGAGACGATTGAACACGAACACGTCGATCGCGTTGCGTACACGCTGGTGATAAGCATCCGGACGAACCACGGGCCTCGAAATCGGCTGAAACGCCCAGTGGTCACTACGGGGTTCCTTTTCATCCCCAGCCTCGGCAACTCCACAGGCCAACACGAAAACCATGGCCATCGCCGCCCGCCAGATTGTCTGTCCTTTTACCACGCCTGCTGTCCTAAGTAGTTGTGCCTGGCTGGATTCTAGCACTCCCGGCGAACACGCTCCAAGCGGGATCGCAGCCTGGCTTTGCAGCCACCTACAGCGGGACTACGCTAGCGGATGCTGGCTCCTTTCAAGCGGCACCTGACGTGAAAATCGCCCTCGCGCAACTGAACCCGACCATCGGAGCCCTGACCAGCAATGTCAGGCTTGCCGTCGGTGCGGCGCAGCAAGCTGCAGAGGCCGGAGCCGACCTCGTGGTGACTCCGGAACTGCTGATCAGTGGATACCCGCCCAAGGACCTTCTGCTCCGGGAGTCTTTTGTCGATGCGTGTGACCGTGCTGTCGACGCGCTCGTGTCAGAACTGCCCGAGTCGCTTGGCTTGCTCATCGGACACCCCACGCGTCGTGGAGTGCCCGGTGGTCGTGTCGCCAATGGGGCGAGTCTGCTCCACGATGGCCGCGTCCAACAGACGATCCACAAGCTCTTGTTGCCCAATTACGACGTGTTCGACGAGCAGAGGTATTTTCGACCGGGAGACGGCGTGTCGCCCATTCCATTCCACGGGCGACGCCTTGGTGTTCACATCTGCGAGGACGCATGGTGGGGTGCTCCCGACACGCCCTACGACGATGCAATTCAACCACGGCTTGATCCGGTTGGCGAGCTGGTTACCCAGCAAGCCGACCTGTTGATCAACTTGTCGGCCAGCCCTTTTGAATTGAACAAGCCACAGCGTCGCCAGGCTCTGGCTCAACAGCACGTGGACCGACATCACCTTCCGTTCCTGTTTGTCAACCAGGTGGGAGGTAATGACGATCTTGTCTTTGACGGCCAGAGTTTTGCGATACCTGCCACCACAGACCTCCCTTTCAGACTCCCGGCATTTGAGGAAAGTGTGGTCATTGTCGACACCGACGACTGGCCGGACTTGCCCTCCGCTCCGACGACGCGACCATCGCAACTTCTCAGTGCGCTGACGGTTGGCCTTCATGACTACATGCAGAAGTGTGGCTTTACCGACTGCGTCCTCGGTCTGTCCGGCGGCATAGACAGCGCCGTTGCGGCCTGCGTTGCAGCCAAGGCGGTCGGTGCGGAACACGTACACGGGCTGCTGATGCCCTCCCGCTTCAGCAGCACCCATAGCGTGGAGGATGCGAGCCAACTGGCCAAGGCCCTCGGCATCTCGCACGAGGTCGTGCCGATTGAGACAATTCATCAGGCATACAGGGACGTTGACGTCGTTGGCCCTGAGTTGACGGCCGAGTCGGCTGGCCTGGCTGACCAGAATCTACAGGCACGCATTCGCGGTGCCCTTGTCATGGCACGGAGCAACCATAACGGCTGGTTGGCACTGGCCACCGGCAACAAAAGCGAATTGGCCATCGGCTATTGCACGCTCTACGGCGACATGGCAGGAGGTTTTGCTGTGCTCTGCGACGTCTTCAAACGTGATGTCTACGCACTGGCTGAACACATCAACCGACATTGGCCAGGTGGGCCACCCATTCCACAGAGAACGATCGACAAACCACCAAGTGCCGAGCTCGCACCTGGACAGCTCGACCAGGACACACTGCCCGATTATGCACTTCTGGACGGCATCCTTTCGGGCTTGATCGAGGACGAACGAAGCCCCGAATCTCTGTCTGCGGAATTCGATCCCGCGACTGTGGAGTGGACCGCTTCCAGGCTCGATCGCAATGAATTCAAACGAAGGCAGATGCCGCCCGGCATCAAGTTGTCCGCACGTGCTTTTGGAAGTGGCCGACGCATGCCGATGGCAGCTCGGCTCGAGATGGGCTGACATGACAACCACCACTACCCGTGTACCCGCCCGCTCAGCCGTATTGCGTTATGGGACCGCGTGGCGAGATGCCACTCCGCCTGTCGGGATTTACCACCGCTTCTGGGGGGCTGCGAATCACGACACCGCCACCGGTGTTCATCGGCCCATCCGGGTGTCCGCCACGGCGATTGGACCGAGGGACAGTGCCGCCGGCACCTGGCTATTGCTCAGCAGCGATCACTGCATTCTCCGCGCAGATGACATGGCCCGTCTGCGGGCATCCGTAGAGGCGGCTGTGGAGCTGCCGGAAGGATCGCACATCGCGTTTTCGTTTGGGCACTCCCACTCTGCCGGACACATCTGCAGCGAACGATCGTCACAACCGGGTGGTGCGATGATTGGTCCGTATCTCGATCAATTGCGACTGGCGGCGGCAGAGGCTGTCTGCGAGGCGTTATCATCCATGCAGGATGCCCGAGCCCTATTCGCCGTCGGCCAGTCCGGGATGGCTGCACACCGGGACTTCCGGGACCCAGCGACTGGGGAATATGTATGCGGCTTCAACCCTGATTCCCAATGGGACTTGCCGGTGCACATGGCCCGGTTCCAGTCACCCGAGGGAGCGGATCTGGGTTGCCTGGTTTCGTATCCGTGCCACCCGACCACACTCGCGTGGGGCAATACAGAACTCAGCCCCGACTACATCGGAGCATTGCGAGAAACGGTCGAGTCCACCAGTTCGGGTCCATGCCACTTTCTGCTGGCGCCTTGTGGCGATATCGGGCCGCGCCACGGCTACGTTGGCGACACGGCAGTTGCTGACAGCAATGGTCGACAGCTGGGGCATGCTGCGTTGGAAGCATGGCACAGTCTCGATCATGTCGAGGGCGACTTTGTCTACCGTGGACCAGTGCTCTCTGGCGCCACGCTTGGCGAATGGACCTACGCCGGCTGGGACGATGCGGGATCGGAATTCTCACACCGGCGGTACACGGTCGAGCTGCCTTACCGTGACGATCTTCGCTCCGTCTCGGATATCGACAGGGAGCTCGAAAGGTGGGCCGAAGCTGCCCAGGGCGTGAATACTGACAAGCCTGACCGTGCCGGCCAGGCACGTGCCATGGCCGAGCGACTTCGTCGTGAGCGAGAGCGAGTTGCTCCGCTTCCAGCAGGCGACGTGTACCCATTCGAATACAACATCATCCGCATGGGGCCGGTCGCACTGGTGCTTGTTGAAGGCGAGCCCTACTACGAGCTACAGGTCCTGCTGCAGGATGCTTTGCCCGGACAGACCGTCATAGTCGGCGTCCTCTCCGAAGGGTCGCGTTGCAGCTATCTGCCCACAGCTGATGCGTATGATCGCGAGTTGTACCAGGTGCACGTGAGCGTCCTGGCATCATCATGCCTGGAGACTCTGGCCAGCGCCATCATTTCCCAGTTGCACGATACCTTCTCGTGATCACCGCTGACGCCAGAGCACCTGCCTTTCAACAGACAGCATGGGCAACAGCGGTTCAACGTCTCCCAGGAATCGCTTGGCGTCAACCGGGTAGCCCTTGGTCGGCTGCAAGCCCGGCGACCTTTGGCCCCACCACGTGTTAAAGGCCATCATGGCAATCTCGCGGACATACTTGGCAACCATGGAGGCGAGTGCGACATGGAAGTGCGATTCCGACCGGGGTTCAAATCGCACATCGACCGACCCCACCTGATAGTGGCTCGAATCGGCACCCTCAGCTCGTGTCATGACGAGTTGGTCTCCGAAGGCCTCGGCCAGAAACTCATGATACCGATTCCTCCCACCGTGCTTGTCGGCCTGGACAGTCGTCCGGCATGGGTCATCCGGATCCGCGTATCGACTGAGCAAAGCGAGACTGCATCGGGACAACACAGCTGCCTTGTTGTCATCCCTTTCAAGAGCCTTGTTGAAACACGAAGCTGTTAGTGTCGAGACAGCCACTGTCGGAACCGCGAGTCCGGCATCCGCGCAGGCGTCCCGCCAGCCGTCTGCCTGGCACCGGATCTCGTCTGCGTCCCCCTCGACTGGGATTCTGGTCCCTGGGCCCTCAAACCATGGAGACTGCTGCCAGAGGTCCCATGTGGCGGGACCCGCCAGCATTGCAACCACGTCGCGCAAACTGCATGGCACATGTCCACACAGCTGCAAAAACGACAGGACCGCCGTTTCCAGGCGCCGAAACCCCATACGTCCCGACAGAACGACCTTGGAATCCGCGACCAGCAGGCGGTTTGGGATGCCCGGTGTTCGTGCTATGAAGCCACTGAACACCTCCCACAATGCTGATGCCTCTCCGTCCGACGTCTCCCATGACGTCAGTCCCACGACCAACGGGCCCAGGTTGGGCCCGTACCCAGCTTCGTCTATTCCGATCACACGGTGCATGTCGGCTGTCGCCTGGAGTGGTTGGGAATAGCCACTTGTGGAGCACGGCCGAGTGTGGCTTCATGGCTTTAGAGTCGCAAACCACAACAGACCTGCGCCGAGTGACGGAGCCCCATTGGTATCTCGACGACCGCCCCAGGATTGCCATCCCAGTGCTGGAATCGTGCGAACAACTCGACACGCCCAGATCGTTCCGGGCGCCGGAGCGGCTGGTGCCACTTCCGTCCAGGGCAAAGCCAACTCAAACCGCCAGGACGCTCGGTCCGCTTCCACCGCCAGGTGGCACCTCGGATTCCATTGTGTCGACCCAGCACATGACTCGCTCACCTGGCCCCGTTCATCAATCGTCAGTTCGTATCCCAATTGATAATCACGATCAACATCCAGGAAGACACTGACACGGTCGTGCCCCACATGGTTGGCGTCATGTTGCCGAGCTGTAGGCCACATAGGCTGTTGCTGCTCGTGGTCTGCTGCACCACGTGGCAGGTGTGGAAGACTGCCACCGATATACAGGTACTCGGAGTCAGACGTGACCAGCAGGAATCCCGTCGGGCCATCGGGCACGGAGCGGCCAACCGTCTTGAGCCTCATTTCTGCTGCCAACTCCCAGCAGCGGTCTGACAGTACGCCATCGAGAATGGGCCGCGACGCCTTGACATCACATCGCACCGAATACGTCGGTGGCGGCCCCACTCGCGAGCCGAGCCACAGTTCTTGCTGAGCGATGACACGCCACGGCCCCGGAGTTCCCGCGACTCGTCTGATGCATGAGTCCGACAGGCGCCCTGCACGTCGAGCTCGAAAGAGTGCGGCGAGGGTCAGTTGAGTCTCCGGACTCAAGTAGCTGGCTGAAGCCTGAGAACGCAACACCCTGGCCCATCGAATGGACGCCTCCAATGATTCCTGGGACAAAAGATCGCGCCATGGGACCGCGCGCACATCTCGTAGATCTCGACTGACCGCGCGATGTATCGCGGGCGTCCCAGTCGAATGCCCCGCCTCCGAGTGGGGTCGGAACACTGCGGGAGCGGTGACGCTGTCATTCAGCCGCGACCTCCGCGCCCGTTGCCATTGACGTTCCGCGCTGACAGCTTGTCCGAGTAACAACTCGGCAGCCTGCCCTGCAGCAGGGTGCCGTGGCCAACGCGACAGCAGTTGCGCCAACAATTCTTCGGACGCATGCGGCAGGCCGTCCTCCCGCATTCGCTTCGCCAGCCCCCACACAGCCCAACCCGCTTTAGTGTCGGAGAGTCCGGCGATCAGTCGGGGCAAATGGGCCACCATCCGCTCGGGCGGTCCGCTGGCATCTCGCAACGCCGAATGCAAGGCACGCCATTTCGCCTTGTTACGACCGTCGCGACGCTCATCGATGTCTCCCAGGTGAAAACGACGCCGGGCCGCTGACCCTTGCGAGATCCCCAACCCTGCACACACCGAATCGCTGCGTGACGTGGCCGATCCCGAGATGTGCCGAAGTCGATCATGACGCCACCTAACTCCCATCGTCGATCGTGCGGTACTTGTCGCTCGTGCGACGACCGCAAACAGTGGTTCATGCCCCGCACGCATGACTCGTGCCCCATCAATCTCGACGTCCGCACTGCCCTCCTTTGCGGTCTGTTCATAGACACGCTTGACACTCCAGGGCTGTAGTCCCAGCAGTGCTGCCCTCACCGATCCCCGAGTGGCATCCGAAGCCTGCGACACCGCGTCGGTGACAGCCTTGTTGATCATCGCAGCGGCATGGTCGCCACCGTCGGCAGCCGGAAGCACCAGAACGCTCGGTCGCCACATCCTGATCTGGGTGATCACATGTGCAACCAGGAACTCAGACAACCGGCCTTCTGTGTCGTTGGACCATTGTGCTGTCAGACGCCTCGCGTCTCGGACCAGGTCCGGAACTCCCAGGTTCAATCGCCAGCCGACCTGCACGCCGTTGACTCCAATTCGCCCGGCAGCCAAGCCCACGTCCGCAGCCTCACTGTGCTCCCCGGCAAACGCAAACGCTCTACCGCGATAGCCTTCGTCGAGACACTCTGAGGCCATCAAGCCCCAGGCCAGGGAGGCCGGTCGCACCTGAAGGCTCAGCAGAGCGAGCCTCCGCCCACTGCCACGAACGACCTCCCAGTGTTTTCCCTTGTCACTGGTCCGCACCACGACCCCCAGTGCTCCCACCGCAATCCCGACGCCACTGGCCCTCATGGATATCCCATACAGCGGCAGCGTCTGAGTGGTTCCCTGCCGCTCCCAGTGTTGTCCTCCGTCCCGAGAATGCCAGACGACGCTGCCAGGCTGTCCCGCGACCCACACCTGCTCACCCGTCGCAGCGACACATCGAAAGTCCATTGCGTCGCTGAGGGCCGATGGCAACGGCGTCCGGGGCGGTTGCCATGTGGTTCGCCCAACTCGCCGCCGAAGAATGGCAGCACCGTCACCCACCACCCACGCACCACCCGCAGCATCCTCGGCCGCCGCGTTCCAGAACCGACGGCCTGAGTCACCGGGTTGAACAACCACAAGACTCCCATTGCGAACGTCGCCCAGTCGCAGGCCAGGGCCGCCAAGCAGGCCCTCGTTTTGACTTGTAAAGGCTGCGGCACGCCACGAGGCCACCTCACCGCCCGGTAATGAGGTCCAGGTGCGGCCTCCGTCTGACGTTTTGCTGACACCGCGAGCGTGCTCGCCAACGCCACAACCTCCAATGATGCCATTGTCGAGGTCGAAAAATCTGATGGTTGCAATTCGCCGGTAGGGGACTTCACCCACCTTCCAGGTCTTGCCGCCATCAGTGGTCGAGAGAAGCCGGCACGCCTTGGGATCTCCCGTATCCACGTGGCCAGCCACCCACCCGACGTTCGACGTCAGAAAACAAGCTGCGGTGCCATCAATCGCTACCGGGAGTTCGACAGGCTGCCAGGTGCGGCCACCATCGGTGGTCTTCAGCGCCGTCCCTTGTCGACCAAAAGCCCAGGCCACTCGGTCTGTCACCTGGGTGACATGATGGAGATCCGCGTCATCGGGGCGATCACGTTCGCCGGCGCGACTCGACGCCGCCAGGGACACGCAGACGAGCCCACAAGCGACGATCCGATGGCCACAGTCCCAGTCTTTCAGCACCGCGCATCACTCCGCATGGCTTTTACCCTGCGGGAATGTATGTCATCTCGCCGTGGTGGGCCACACGGATTCTAACCGCTCCCGCTGATCCACCTCATTGCCGGAGTGAGCACCAGGGTTCGTCCCGGCTGACATCCACGAGCATCGGACCTTCACAGGTCGCTGGCCCCAGGATGGCCAGAAAGACGAGTGTCTCGTCACCCGCATTCCAGGTCCCGTGCACGGTCCCTGGCGGAATATGAGCAGAATCGCCTGGCCGAAGCACTTTGTGTGTGTCACCAATCCACTGCTCGCAGGCGCCAGATTCCACGTAGATGATCTCTTCCATTTCTGGGTGTTTGTGAAACCTGTGAGCCTGTCCCGGCGGCATTCTCACTCTCACGAGCAACAGTTGCTGTGCGTGTGTCAAGCCGGGACGAGACAGCCATTCGTGCGGCCCCCAGGGCAGCACTTCGACCTCAGCCTCGCCTGCAGTCACAAAACGGCCCAGCGTCTCATCCATCACGCGGATCCTGAGCGGTGTGTTCGACTTGAGGGAGTATCGCGTTGACGGTCGCCAGAGTGTCGCCGAGTCCACCGTGTATGACGAGGTCCGCCATGTCGTCCAGCGCCGTGGGGGCACGATTGATGATCACAACTCGTGACCCGGTCTGCTTGGCGAGGACAGGTAAGTCAGCGGCCGGCCTGACCGCCAACGACGAACCCATCACCAGCAGGAGTTCACACTCCCTGGACCAGCGTGAGCAATTCCCAAGCACCAGTTTGTCCAAATCCTGGCCAAAGGAGATCGTCGCGTGCTTCAGCGGTCCAGCACACGATGGACATCGCGGCGCCGCTCCTGTTTCGAAGTACTTGCCGACCCATTTTCCGGCGTCATCGCGGAATCCGCAGTCGAGACAAGACACAACTCGAGCCGTCCCGTGAATCTCTTGCACTTCCGTGCTGCCGGCTTGCTGGTGGAGTCCGTCAATGTTTTGCGTGATCACGCCCTGCAACAGTCCTCGAGACTCCCAGGCAGCAAGGATTTCGTGCCCCCCGTTAGGCTTGGCCTCCGAGTATTCACGGTAGGCCGCACTCTTTTGTCGCCAGTACTCGTCCCGGGCCTCTGCACTGGCTACGAAATCCTGGAACATCACCGGATCGGTGTCCGACCAGATCCCGCCAGGGGACCGAAAATCCGGAATACCGCTTTCCGTGCTGATACCCGCCCCCGTGAATGCGACGGTATGACGCGACTCCTGTAACCAGGCCGCCACCTGCTCAATCACTTTTACCTCCCGTATCGACGGTCGCGGCACCCACAGCAATCGCCACCGCCGTCGCATGACTGCGACAGTGTGAGATGCTCAGCAAATAACCGGATATGCCGGCAGCCTCAGACAACTCGGCTACTGCGCCATGAATCACCACCCGAGGCTGTCCACTGTGCAGTGACACCACCTCGATATCTCGCCACGAAATGCCCTTGGCCCAACCGGTCCCCAATGCCTTGAGAACGGCTTCCTTAGCCGACCAGCGTCCCGCAAAATGCTGATAGCTTGCCGCCCGCTTCTGGCAGTACGCGATCTCGGATTCCGTGAACACGCGTTGCAGAAACAACTCGCCGTGCCGTTCGATCATTTCTCCGATCCGAACAATCTCGACGATATCGGTCCCCAAACCCCGAATCACTCGTCTGCCTCCTCTATCACGTCGCTTGGTGGCCTGCTCCCGCACGTCAGCATAGACCCGACGTGAAGTGTCGTCCAATCACGCCCTTGCCCGTTCTACAACGCGCCGTCATGATTCAACTCGAAAGAGGACACTCATGAGCCGCGCCTACCTTGCCGAGGGAATCGGCACCTTTGCTCTCGTGTTTGCCGGCACAGGCGCCATTGTCGCTGATAACTTTTCAGGTGGCGTTGTCACGCACGTCGGTATCGCGTTGACTTTTGGGTTGATCGTCATGGCAATGATCCAGGCGATTGGCGACATCTCCGGCGCGCACATCAACCCCGCGGTGACACTGGCGTTCTGGATCGCCGGTCGATTTCGCGGCAAGGACGTGTTGCCGTACATGCTGTTTCAAGTCGCTGGTGCGCTTGTCGCAAGCGGGTTTTTGCGACTGATGTTTCCCGCTGACGTGACACTCGGAGCTACGCTTCCTCAGGGGGCGTGGCATCAGTCGTTTCTCTTTGAAGTGTTGCTGACCGGCACACTCATGTTCGTGATTCTCTGTGTGTCCACCGGGTCACAGGAAAAGGGGCTGCTTGCAGGCATCACCGTCGGAGCCGTAGTCGCACTCGAAGCCCTGTTTGCCGGGCCTGTGTCAGGGGCCTCGATGAACCCCGCACGCTCACTCGGCCCGGCCGTGATGGCCTGGACACCAGAGACACTGAGCACATTGTGGATCTACATTGCGGCCCCAGTACTCGGCGCGGCCGTGGCCGTACCGTGGTGTCGCTGGATCCAACCGGGCCAGTGCTGCGGCACTGCGACTTCCAACGATCCTGACGCTGCAACCTGCTAAGTCGTCAGACCACCGCAGACAGCCCGCACGCCCTCTTCGCCCGATTGAGCACCTCCGCGGCCTTGGTGCGAGCTCGTTCCGCACCGGCCATGAGGATGCTTTCCAGACGACTTTCATCGGCGGCCATCTCTTCACGTCGTGCGGCTGCTTCGGCAAAGTGCTCCTGTGCCAATTCAAACAGAGCCTGCTTGGCGTCACCGTATCCGAGACCTCCCGCACGGTAGCGATCCGCCATCGCTTGTTGTTCTGTGGCATCGGCAAACAGCTTGTACAAGTCGAAGACGGAGCAGGAATCTGGATCCTTGGGATCTTCGACGGGCGTCGAATCCGTCTTGATCGACATCACCTTCTTACGAATCCTCTTCGGTGGCTCAAACAACTCGATCACGTTGCCGTAACTCTTGGACATCTTCTCGCCATCCGTGCCCGGCACCTTTGAGGTCGACTCCATGACACGCGCTTCGGGCAACACAAACACCTCGCCGTAGGTCGCGTTGAACCGCTCGGCAATGTCTCGCGTGACCTCAATATGCTGCACTTGATCCACGCCGACAGGCACAATATCGCTGTCATAAATCAGGATGTCGGAGGCCATCAGAACTGGATACGTGAACAATCCGGCGTCCGATGCCACGCCACGCGCCCGTTTGTCTTTGTACGCGTGGCACTTTTCGAGCCAGCTGAGATTTGTGACGGTCATCAGCAGCCACGTCAACTCCGTCACCTCGGGGACGTCCGATTGCCGAAAGAGTGTGGCCTGCTCCGGATCCAGCCCCAGTGCCAGGAGATCCAATGCGGCATCACGGGTCAGGGCACGCAGTTGCTCTGCGTCCCGGATCGTCGTCAACGCGTGCAGGTCCGCAATGAAGTAAAACGCCTGCTCGTTGTCTTGCAGGGAGATGTACTGCCGAATCGCGCCGAAATAATTGCCCCAATGAAAACGGCCGGTCGGCTGAATGCCCGAGAGTACTCGCATGCGGTTGCCTTCACTCCTGCCTCAATCAGATCTCAGCCGCTGAGGTGGCAGCCACGGGGCCAGGAAGAGTCAACGTCCCAACCAATTCACTGACGGCCTCAATTTGCATTTCGGACAAACACGCGTCCACCTCGTCTACGAGGCGTGTCGCCAGGCTCGGATCATAGAAATTGGCGGTGCCAATCTGGACCGCGCTTGCACCGGCCACAAGAAACTCCATGACGTCGTCGACGTTCGAGATGCCGCCGACGCCGACGATCGGCACATCCACAGCCTGGGCAACCTTGTGGACGGCGCACAAAGCAAGCGGCTTGATGGCGGGCCCACTCAACCCTCCCATCACGTTGCCCAGCACCGGTCTCCTGAGTCGCCAATCGACAGCCATTCCCTGGTACGTGTTGACCAGGGTCACGGCATCCGCACCTGCCGCCGCAACCTGGCTCGCCACGTCCACGATGTTTGTGACGTTGGGAGTCAGCTTCGCTATGACCGGCAGAGAGGACGCTCCTCGCACCCTGGCAACGACCTCGGCTGCCAACGTCGGTTGTGTCCCAAAATCAATGCCCCCACTGACGTTTGGGCACGAGATATTCAACTCAATGCCGGACAGCCCGTCGGCAGCCTCCAGTCGTGCGGCCATGCATTCGAACTCATCCACATCGTGGCTGGCGATGTTGGCTATGACTGGTGCCCCCAGTTCAACCAGGTGGGGAACGTGCTCTTCGATGAAGTGTTCGAGTCCGTCATTGTCCAGCCCGATGGAATTGAGCAGGCCAGATGTGGTCTCGACAGTCCGTGGCGGAGGATTGCCTTTGCGGGGCGATGGCGTGACGGTCTTCGGAATTATACCCCCCAGCCGATGGAAGTCCGAAAACGCCGTCATTTCACGCGCATATCCGAAGGTTCCCGACGCCACAAGGATCGGATTCGGGAGCTTCAAGCGGTTGAGTTCGACGGCGAGTTCCGGCACGCGGCCATGGTACTGGCCGCGTGTCAGGGCAGCAACGCTTGGTTCGAGACGCCAAGAGCAGTTCGACTGCCCCGCCGCAGGATGAGATCCGAAGAGCCAATTCGCGGCATTCAGATCACGCCGCCATGGGTCCGATACGGAGTGGCCAGGTCAGGCATTTCCAGTCCCCAGATCCGTTCCCAGATCCGCGGAATGTGCCGCAACCCCTCCGATACGAAAATCAACTGCTTGGTACGGATATCGCGAGACGAGTCATAGATGGGAACAACACAACCAACCGCCATCGCGACAACAAACAAGCTTGAGAGCAGACCTTTGCGCATCTGACATCCCTCCATGGATGTGACGCCCTGCCACGGCCAAGAAATCCTGGTCCGCAGTCGAGCAACAATGTTGGAATTGGGGGGGAGAGTGAGGTGTGAGCTGAGGAGTGAGAGGTGTTTCACGGAGAGTGACGAATAAGGTGAGAGACTATTCGTCTGAGAAGCGATCGAAACTACCGTCGGACGACGTGGCCTCTCCAAACGAAGAGGGTTTGGGCGACGCCGACGGGCCGGTATCAGGGGGACTGGGGGACGCGTTGTTCACAGCCGCCAAGGCGGACGATTGACTAAATACGTGCGTTTCTTTCGGTAAAGCCGGATGATTGCCTTCGGATGGCCACTCGATTGACTCGGAATTCTCGTCAGCCCCTGGTTTGGGGACGTCCTTGAGTTCACGAATCCTGGCGGCCATTTCCTTTCCCGGCTTGAACGTCACAACGCACTTCTCCGGGACGTTGACCGGGTCGCCAGTCCTGGGATTTCTTGCTGGCCGCTCCTTACGCTTCGTCACTTTGAAAACACCAAAATTCCGCAATTCGATTTTGCCATCTCGTACCAAGGTCTCGATGATCTCGTCGAATGTCCGCTGGACAATTTCCTTGACCTTCAATTGGGTCAGATCCGCATCAGCCGCAATCGTCTTGACGATGTCTTTCTTGGTCACGGCATGGCCCAACGAATGTCCAGAAAACTTACGTCAATTCCGGTCGATGTATCTTCAGGCGTCAAAGCGACTTAACCCTAGTGCCAATGGCAAATTCGTGTCAAGACGTTACTGCATTTGCCAAATGCTTACCCTGACTGATATCGGCAGGCGAAGTGCGACACAGCCAGCAGAATCGGCAAATCTTGCCTGAATTGCCATATCGGAGTTTTCTCACACCTCTCCGGCTCCCGCGAGCGTTTCAATTTCATCAACCTCAAAGAGTCGACCACGTCCAATTCCCGGGCATCCAGTTTGAACCTCGGCCCATGTTTCTTCATTGGCGAGGTTGGAAGTCCAGAAAGGCCATGTCCGGCACTGGCTGGGTCGGACCGGATAAATGGTACAACGACGGGCTGACGGATCGAAAAATGTACAATCGCCATTGGCGAATTCTGTCAGAGAGGTCTTGCCAGCATACGGCCGTGTGTGCATCACACGAATCTCACCTTCTCCAACGCCACAAAAGTCTGCAATAGTTCGAATATCTTCGTCATCGACCCAGACCACGCCGGGAGCGCCCGTGCAGCAGTTGCCACATCCTGTGCACTCAAACTCAAGCCCAGCATGGTACCAGACGTTCTTGTCCATCCCCGGAGTCTAGGACAAACTCTGATCACCGCTCAACCCCCTTATCGCTGGGAAGCAGATCGACGAGCCTTACAATGGACGCATGTCCAGTCCGATGTCGCTCCGCGTTGCTGGGGTCGTTCTCTGCGGTGGTCACAGCCGCAGAATGGGAACACCCAAAGCCAATCTGGCATTTGGGCGCGAGTCCCTTCTCGAGCGGATGGTCAGGATTCTGTCGGAACGTGTGGCACCTGTTGTGGTGGTCACCTCCAAAGATCAATCACTGCCCGCGCTCCAGTCGGAAGTGCTTGTCGTTCCGGACCGTTTGTCTGATCTCGGTCCTCTCGCCGGCCTGGCAACCGGCCTGGCAGCTCTTGGCTCCCTCGCTGATGCGGCGTTTGCGACTTCGTGCGACGCCCCGTTTCTGCAGCCGAAGCTGATCGAACGGATGATTGACACGTTGGGATCCTCAGATCTGGCAATCCCGGTTGACGGCCAGTACCATCACCCGCTGGCCGCTGTCTATCGTGTCGGGATTGCTGACGAAATCTCCAGTATGCTGGAAAACGGTGTCAGGCGACCGACGGCGCTCCTGGATCATCCGGGTATCTCTGCCACCACCATTGACGTCGAGAAGCTCCGCGACGTGGATCCGGGACTCGAGTCCTTTCGTAACCTGAACACACCCGAGGACTACAAGCTGGCCCTGCGGGACGCCAATCTCTCGCCAGCATGACCTGATACCGTGACCACACAGCCTCGTCGATCTCCAGACGTTCGGATGAAGGGATTTGCTCAGAGGGCACTCGTTTCAGATGTACTGCCTTGGCTTCGGAAGCAGGCAGTCGCCCTGGAGCAAGAATCGACTCCGCTGCACAAGCTGCAAGGCCGGGTGCTGGCGAGCGATGTTACAGCTCCAATAGATGTCCCTTCATTCGACCGGTCCGCCATGGACGGCTATGCCCTGCTGGCAGACGAAACGGAGGGAGCCAGTCTTTATAACCCACTCACCTTTATCCTGTCGGGCGAGTCTCTACCGGGCTCCGCGTTTGACGGACAGGTCACTACTGGAACCGCAATCCGCATCATGACGGGGGCCCCCGTCCCAGGAGGAGCCACTTGCGTCGTTCCGGCAGAACACGCGACGGAGTCGGAAGGGATCATATCTGTCTCTCAGGCCGTCCCTCACGGAAAACACATCGGGAGGCGCGGTGAGGATATTGCCGCTGGCCAGTGCCTGCTTACTACCGGACGATCCCTACGGCCACAAGACGTCGGGCTCATTGCCTCTCTTGGCCTGGCCGAGGTGCCAGCCGTCCGGAAACCAGTCGTCCGACTCGTCGTCACAGGAAATGAGTTGGCACAGCCCGGGGGAACTCTTCTTTCGGGACAGATCTACGAATCAAACTCTGTCATGATCGCCTCGCTTGTCGCGAGAGATGGCGGCGTCCTGGACTCTCCACCGCCCTATCTCCCCGTGCCAGACTCCCGCGACGCCATTGCCAGCGAGTTGATCAGACCAGGCGCTGACCTGATTCTGGTTTCCGGCGGATCGAGCGTTGGGACCGAGGACCACGCTCCATCGCTGGTGGCAGAACTGGGAACACTGGACTTTCACGGCATCGCCGTTCGGCCAGCGAGTCCCAGCGGGATTGGTCGCATCAACGACACGCTCGTCTTTCTTCTGCCCGGCAACCCTGTATCCTGCCTCTGTGCCTATGACCTCTTTGCCGGCGAGGCGATACGGCGGCTCGGTGGCCACGCCTCAGCAATGCCGTATCCTCGCCAGGCCACGCAGCTCGCCGAGCGGATCACTTCTTCAATTGGCCGGGTTGATTACTGCCGCGTCCAATGGACAGACGCGTCTCAACAACGCGTTACTCCGCTGGCGATCAGTGGTGCCTCGATCCTCTCCTCCACCACGCGAGCCGACGGTTTTGTCATTGTCCCCGCCGACCTGGAGGGCTATCCGGCGGGAGCTGATATTGAGGTGCTGCTTTACGACGTGTCCGCGCACCAGCAGGACAACGGGCCATGAAGCCAACCCCGTCGCGCGAGACGCTTGATGCAGCCAGGCAACAACAGTTCCTGGACGTGGTGGACCGCAATACCGCCGAAGCACGTTTTCACGCCCAACTCGACCTCACGCCCTTTGAAGGTGAAGCCGTACAACTTGCTGAGGCCCGTGGCCGGATCCTTGCCGAAGATGTCCAGGCCCGTGTCGACGTTCCGGCGTTTGACAGGTCCAATGTCGACGGTTTTGCCGTTCAGGCGGAGGACACGTCGGGCGCAATGGAGGAATCGCCTCGCGTACTGGCTCTCAACGACGAGGTGGTGGCTCCGGGAAACCCGCCTCGCTCAGAAGTGGCGCCTGGCACCGCCACGACAATTGCCACAGGAGCCGTCATACCTCGTGGCGCCGACTCTGTGGTCATGGTCGAACACACACGTGTGTCAGACGAAGGGCAGCTGCTGGTCGAACATGCGGTCGCACCGGGCGATCGCATCACGTTTGCCGGCACCGATATTGCACTCGGCGAAACTGTCCTCCGACGCGGCCAACTTCTGACGTCACGTGAAATTGGAGTCTTGGCCGCAATCGGCCAGAATCTTGTCCCTGTGACGCGGCAGCCCCGCATCGCGATCATCTCCACCGGAGACGAAATCATACCCCCGGGCACATCACCGCGCATCGGCTCGGTGTACGACTCGAACGCCCACATCCTGGCGAGTGCGGTTGAGGAACTCGGCGGTGTCCCGGTTGCCCTGGGGGTCTTTGGCGATGACAAAAAGGCCATCCAGGAGGCTGTGGCCACCGGCCTGGCGTGTGACATGGTCGTCTTGTCTGGCGGCACCTCCAAAGGCGCAGGCGACCTGTCGTACCAGGTGGTCAGCGAGCTCCCGGGGCCCGGCATCGTGGCACACGGGGTCGCCCTCAAACCCGGTAAGCCCATTTGCCTGGCGGTCTCTGACAGGACGCCCGTTGTCATCCTTCCTGGATTTCCTACCAGCGCAGTTTTCACGTTCCACGAGTTCGTGGCACCAGTGATCAGGGCCTGGGCCGGCCGCCAAGAAACGACGCCACAAACCGTGACAGCCACGTTGCCGATGCGGGTGAATTCCGAGAGGGGACGCACCGAATACATGCTCGTCAGCTTGTCCGCCGACGAGGAGCAGCTCAGCGCCTACCCCATGGGAAAGGGGTCCGGGTCTGTCACTACCTTCAGTGGTGCAGACGGGTTTCTCACCATCGACTCGCAAACCGAGTTTTTGGAAGGAGGCAGCGTCGTCGAAGTCCAACTACTGGGTTCCGGACTGGAGGCCGCCGATCTGGTGGTGATTGGCAGTCATTGCGTGGGGTTGGATTACCTTCTCGGCCGGCTGCAGGACCAGGGGTTCCGCGTCAAGTCGCTGTACGTGGGCAGCAATGGCGGCCTGGCGGCAGCCAAGCGAGGAGAATGTGATTGCGGCGGTATTCACCTGTTGGACCCGGAGAGCGGCACATACAACCTCCCTTTTCTCGATGACTCCCTGACGTCCGTGCCAGGCTACACCCGTATGCAGGGCATCGTGTATCGTCCTGGAGACGCTCGCATGGCGTGCCGGGATGCCGAGACGTTTTTGTCGCGGGCGATCGGGGACCGTTCTCTGAGAATGGTCAATCGCAATGCCGGAAGTGGAACTCGTATTCTGCTTGACCAACTTCTCAAGGGGGAGCGGCCGCCTGGATTCGCGATGCAGGTCCGTTCGCATAATGCCGTCGGAGCTGCCATCACCCAGGAACGCGCTGACTGGGGACTGGCCATCAAACCTGTCGCGGATGACTATGGGCTTGAGTTTCTCCCCCTGCAGGCTGAGCAGTTCGACCTCGTAGTACCCGTTTCACGACACCATCGCCCCGCAGTCACGGCCCTCAGGGAACTGCTGGAGCGACCTGATGTGAAGAAGGACCTCAAACAAATGGGGTTCGAGACCATTGACTAACGCATCGCGCGCTCCACGAGGCCCGACTCCACCAGAGACGCCACATCACGCTGAATGTGCCGGCTGACAGCCTCTCTCTCCGGACGGTACCACACCAGGTAGATGTCGAGCGTCTCGTAGGGTGACAGTCCGTGATGCGTGTCGGCCAGTTGCGCCAACCTGTCAACCAGAGCGTTCAATCGTCCCTCACTCTTCCATGGTGATTCTGAGACACGCAGCGTGATTCGCAGAATCCGCGGGGTCCCCTTGTGCATTTTTCGCTGCCCCCCCTCGACCTGCGGAGAGGAGCCCGGGAATTCACCTTCGATAGCGTCTCTCAGTCCAACAAAAGGCCTCGTGTGAAAGTCGGTGTAGACCCACAGGATCACTGTGAACACCATGCCAAGCGCCAGGATTCCGGATGCCACGGAGCGTCCCGAGACAATCCGCTCCATCACCGCGCGAGGCTTACCTGGCGAGCGAGATGCCGCGGTTCCGTCGGTCATGGCCCACTCCCCTGGCCTGCCATATCGGTTGGTGACTTGATCGACCCGGCCGGCCTCCCGTTCTTCCACCGCACCCGTCCGGCTCGATCAATGTGAAAGACCGTCAGTTCCGTAGCACTCGTGACACCTCTGCCCACACCCCACGCTGTCGCCGCTTCGCCGGGGACTTGGCCACGACGCCCTCCGGCATCCGAGAGATACACGACGGCAGCGTTGCGCATGGGCCCGACCTGATGTCGTAGCGACTGCGGCAACTCCGGACTCACCAGAACGACAATGCAGCTCTCACCCGATTCAGCGTCGTGCTCTCCCCACCCAACACGACACTGCGTCACGACGGTGTCCAACTTCGAACCTCGTGGAACAAATGCCAGGATGATCTTGTGCCTTCCAAGATACCGGCTCAGCCTGACCGTGTTATTGTCGAGGTCATACAATTCGAATTGCAGCGCCTTCCCGACTGGCTTCAATGACAGGCGTTCATTCCTTGTAAAATCGGGCAGTCCGCCTTCACGAGTCTGCATCTCCCACCACGTGATGGATGCCAGCACTACGGCTGCCAGCGGCAGACACATGAACAATTGACGGCTTGACACGACATCTCTCTCTCGGAGGTGGTCTCTCTGAGGCGACCGCTGCGCGGCTAGTCGCCGGCCACCTGGGTGTCAGCCAGGACTTTGTTGAGTGCCTTGAGATACGACTTCGCACTGGCCTCGATGATGTCGGTGCTCACCCCTTTTCCGTGATAGTGGTGTCCGGTGACCACGATCTCGACAAGCACCTCCCCTTGGGCGTCTTTTCCCTTGGAGACGCTTCGGACTTCGTAATCCTCAAGTTTTGCGGCGATCCCGGTGATGCGTTCCAGCGCGCGAAACACGGCGTCAATGGGACCGTCTCCAGTTGCGGCGTCTCGCTGAACCGATTCGTCGTCACGCTGCAATTCAATCGTCGCCGTTGGGATGGTCCCAGTTCCGGCCGACGTGTGCAGGCTGACGAGTTGCCAGTGCTCGGGATTGTCGCCGATGCGCTCGTCAATCAACGCTGCGATATCGGAATCGTAGATTTCCTTTTTCTTGTCGGCCAACGCGATGAAGTCTTCGAAGACGGTTTGAAACACCTCGTCATCGATCGAGTACCCCAATTGGTCGACGCGATCACGGAAGGCATGTCGACCGCTATGCTTGCCCAAGACCAGGTTTGTCCCCACGAAACCGACATCCTCGGGGCGCATGATTTCATAAGTGGTTCGTTCCTGCAGCATGCCATGCTGGTGAATCCCGGCTTCATGAGCAAAGGCATTCTGCCCGACAATGGCCTTGTTCCGCTGCACCTTCATCCCGGTGATACTCGATACGAGCCGGCTGATCGGAAACAGTTTCGCGGTATTGACACGAGTGTGGCACCCGAAGGCATCCTGACGTGTTGCCACAGCCATCACGATTTCCTCGAGTGCCGCATTGCCCGCGCGTTCGCCCAGGCCATTGATCGTACATTCCACCTGCCGGGCCCCCTGGGCCACCGCCGCCAGGCTGTTTGCCACGGCCAACCCGAGGTCGTTGTGGCAATGGGCACTCAAGACAGCTCTTTCGATGTTTGGCACGTGTGTCTTGAGGTGAGCAAAGACCGCTCCAAATTGCTCAGGAGTCGCATAGCCCACGGTGTCGGGGATGTTAATGGTGGTGGCTCCGGCGTCGATCGCCTTCTCAACCACCTCGCACAGAAAGTCCAACTCGGTCCGCGCTGCATCCTCGGGCGAAAACTCCACATCCTCGCACAGGTCGGCTGCACGAGAGACCATCTTGACGGCCGTCCTGACAATCTCCTCCTTGGCCATTTTCAGCTTGAATTCTCGATGAATCGCACTGGTGGCCAGGAACACATGCAGTCGCTTCCGCTGCGCGTCCTGCAGAGCCTCCCAGGCCCGATCGATGTCTTCGGGCCGACAACGTGCCAAACCGCAGATGGTCGCTCGCTCGCCAAACTGCTGCGACACCAGTTGAACTGCCTCGAAGTCGCCCGGAGACGCGATCGGAAACCCAGCCTCGATCACGTCGACACCAAGTTCCACGAGCGCTGCAGCCACCTCGAGCTTTTCGGCCGTGTTCATGCTGCAACCGGGGGATTGTTCGCCATCCCGCAAGGTCGTGTCAAAAATGGTAATGCCGCCACTGTTGCTGTCATTGAGCATGCTTCTGAGTCCCATCTTCCCGGAACGTGCCGTGCCATCGTTGGCACCACCACTGCTGCCCGGGAAACAAAAAAACCCCGAGGCCTTCGAGAGGGCTCGGGGGGCTTGTCCTGTTCTGTCGTGAATTCAGAGTGTCGACAAACTAAGCCCACCCACCTCTCGGGGGGCTCAAGAGAAGGCCCAGCAGTTGGCACTCGGACATCTTCATGGCAATTCGTCACCAAGACTCACAACAGCGTTGAATCTAGCAGATGCCAGTTTTCAGCGTCAAGGATTGTCTAAGCCCTGTGCCCTCAATCTCACGGCACGAGCAACGCCATCCCATCGGCCCCGGTATCAGCTGCGCCCGACAGCTGCCCCGTGACGGGATCTATGGCCACAGCATGAACCAGCGCCAAGCCGCCGTGGCTGCGTGGAATCTGTACGATCGGGTGAGTCTCTCTCACGACTCGGCACACGGATTCGGGGATGCGACGCTGCACCTTGATCAGGTCTCCCTGGCAATCAAACCGAGGAGCATGCACAGCGTCGGTGATCGTCATCCCGAACTCCAGGTGGTTCAGAATCACCTGCAGCACACTGGTGACAATCCGAGTTGCTCCAGGCGCTCCGAGTACCAGAACCGGCTTCCCGTCTTTCAACACGATCGTCGGAGTCATGCCGGTTGTCCGTCCTTTGCCAGGCGCGATGCTGTTTGGCGCGCCTGGTATCGGATCGAAATTGACCATCGAGTTGTTGTACATGAATCCCAGGCCATCGGTGATGACACCGGAACTCGTCCCGAGAGAATGCGTCAACGAGACGCAGTTTCCGGCGTGATCCACCACGCTGACGTGAGTGGTGCCCGAGTCCTGTTGCTGTCGCCCCACGTCAATCGCTTCACCGGATGCGATGATATCGCGCCATTCCCCTGCCCTCTCTCGCGAGGTCATCCACTCGAGCGGAACCTCCTCGAATCTCGAATCCGCCAGGTGGCGATTCCTGTCCGCAAAGGCGGCCTTCATGGCCATCGAGACGCTCAAAATGTAGTCGGGGGAATTGTGTCCCAGGACGGCCAAGTCGTCATCGCCCAGGATATTCAGGATGGCAGCCAGCGTCGGCCCGCCATGAGGAGGCTGATTGCTGATGACGGTGTACCCCTTGTACTCCGCCGTGACCGGTTCATCTGCCACCACTTCATATGAGGCCAGATCGTCTGCCGTCACGTAACTGCCGTTGGATGCCAGGTCAGTGGACATCACGGCGGCGAGTTCACCCGTGTAGAGATCTTCCGGCCCGGCTTCAGCAATCCGTCGCAGCGTCCGACCGTAGTCGGGATTCCGAAGTGTCTCATGCATCTCGTACGTCGACCCGTCGGGCTTCAAATAGATCTGCCGAGCGGATGGCGTCACCTCGAGTTTTTGTCGCCCGGAAGACCCCTCGTAGAATCCCGGTGGTTCCTTCCATCGGGCCGCCTGCAGCGCACCGACCAGCCATCCTTCGTCTGCCATTTCGATTGCCGGCGCCAGCAGTTCATCCCATCCTTTGCTGCACCACCGCTCGTGCATGGCTTGGAGGCCCCGGCCAATTCCGGGAACACAGACACTCTCGTACCCGTCTTCGTTGACCTTGCCTTTCAGGAAATACCCCCAGCCATCCGGGTTTGGTCCGATCACGATATCGGTCCACATATCCGGCGCGACGCCGCTACCCGCCACAGCAGGCGCATCGATCACCGGATTGGGCTGGCCAGATTCCGCAGACCACGAAGTCATAACCATGTATCCGCCAACACCGCAAGAATGCGGGTCGACAAGCCATTGGACCGCTGCACAAGCGATCGCAGCGTCAAAGGCATTTCCGCCAGCCGCGAGGATCCCCGCGCCTGCTTCAACGGCTGGCGGCTGGGGAGCAGAGATCATGGCTGGCATCTGGTCATCCTGTTTCGTCAGCGGCAATGTGAACGTCAGGCCGTGAGTCTTCCGGTGGGGTTCCGGGTGCCCCTTGTCCTCGGGAATTGATGAAGATTGCTGCCAGGAACAGGCCTCCACCCGCGCAATTCAAAATCAGCTCCGGGTACAGAAGCATGGCAGCGGCGGCCATAAACATGGCACGCTGCCCCCAACCGGCTTCTCGACGGCAGAAACCCGAGATGCCAGCCGCCAGTGCCACCACGCCGACAACCGCCGTGATAACGGCAATCGCCAGATCATCCCACGGTGCATAGGCTGCCTGGGCCTCCTTGAGCAGTGTGGCGGCCTCGGCGAGATTTCCGTCCGACTTGGCGGACATCCACGCTGACCACTTTTCTCCATCCATCAGGAGCAGCGCCGGCCTGTAGACAAACATAAACGGCAGGGTGAATCCCACGAGAGAAAACCGGAATGCCGCCAGCCCGGTCTGCATGATCCTCGCCTTGGCGATCGAAGCGCTCGCATAAGCTGCCAATGCCACCGGAGGCGTCACCATCGACATCATGCCGAAGTAGAAGATAAACAGGTGAGCCGCCAACGGAATCACTCCGAGCTCGCCCAGAAGTGACCCCATCAGCGTTGCCATCAAGAGATAGCACACCACAGATGGAACACCCATTCCGAGAATGATCGAACAGATCATGATCCCCAGTAGCGCCAACAAGAGGTTGGTCGCAACGACTCCCTTGATCACGGCGCTGAAGTCCGTCGCAATCCCGGTCTGCTGGACAACACCGATAATAATGCCCACGCAGGCGCTCGCGGCAACCAGCGACACGCCATTCTTGGCGGCACGCCCCATCGATTGCAGCATCGACGGCCGCCAGGACGATTGGCAAAGACCAAACACGAACAGGCCAATCGTTCCCAGGATTCCTGAATTCAACAGGCTTCCCATGACAGCCCGTCTCGTCACCTCGTCGAGGCTCGGGTCGGTCCATGGCCCCGGCTGGTACGGAGAAAGATAAGCCGCCAAAGTGTCTGGGAGGACACCGATCCAAAGCGCCTGCAACTGATTGACCACCACGATGGCAGCAAATACGCCAATAGCACCAATCCGTGTCGGACGCGACAGCGGCAGTTCTCGCCGAAACACCGTGCAGACCATGATCACCATCAGCGATCCGGACACGGCCTTGAACGGTGTGTAATTGTCGAGCAGCAGTCCGATCAGCGCCACCAATGCCCCAAAAAACACGGTCGCTTCGAACTTGGAGAGCTGCTTGCGAGCCGACTCGTCGGACCGGGCGGCCGTCTGACCAACCCGACGTGAATAAAAGTGCACGATCATCCAGATCGACAAGTAATACAACACGGCGGGAATGGCTGCCGCGGTGGCCACTTGCACAAACGTCACATTCGGCTCGACGATCTCGAGCATCATGTACGCGCCGGCTCCCATCACCGGAGGTACGAGCGCACCTCCCGAGGCCGCTGCGGCCGTAATGCCTCCCGCAACATGTGGCTGAAACCCGACATTTCTCATCATCGGGATCGTGAATGTCCCCGTCGTGACCGCGTTCGCCACGGCACTCCCTGAGAGCGACCCCATGAGCCCACTGCCGAGGACTGACACTTTCGCGGGCCCGCCCGGGCTTCCGCCGAACACGCGTTCGGAGAAGTCGATGATGAACTGCGTGGCCCCAGACATCTCCAGGAAGGCGCCAAACACCACGAAGAGGAAGACGTACTTGAACATCACGCCAGCAGCCGGGCCGAACACGCCCAGCGTCTGGATGTACGTCGTGCTGACAATGTCTGCCGCACTCTGCCCGGCATGGGGCAGCAGCCAGTCAGGCATTTCTGGCCACTCGTATTCGATTGACGCGTAGCAGTAGTAGGTGTGAAGCACGAACGCAGCTGCCAGCGCAGGCACGATCCATCCGATCGCACGACGGGTCGATTCGAACACGAGGAGAAGCCCGATGGCGCCAATCAGGATGTCGAGATCGGTTTCGCTCCCGGCGCGATCTCCCAGGGATTCACCGCCCGCCCAGAATGATTCGAATGCGGGCTCGAGCTGCACCACCACATATCCGCAGCACACGACAACGGCTCCGGCCAGCAGCGCATCGACAACTCGGAGCGACTTCCAGTCCTTGAACTTGTCGTGCAGCGGACTCTCAAGGAAGCAGATCACCAGCCCCATCATGATGAACAACGCCAAGGCAGACTGCTGCTGCAGCTGCGGGTAATTCATCTCCAGGACCGTGAACAAGCAGATTGCCACACCAAATACGGTGATGACGCCCTGCCTTAGACGCTGCCCCAACGACTGACCGTTCTCAGAAGAATTCACTTCGCGTCCGCATCCTTGCTGTCACCCTTCTCGTCGTCGCCGTCAGCGGGACCCGCGACCGTATCTTCCGGCCAGATCCCCACCTCCTTGTAGAAACGCACAGCGCCGGGATGAAACTCCGTACCGGTATTCCGTGCAGCGTTCTTTTCGTTGATCGCTCGCCCAGCGGGATGCTTAGCGGCGATCGCCTTCCGGTTTTCCCAGATCGTCTTCGTCAATTGATACACCAATTCCTCGTCAGCCCCAGCCGAGGTGATCAGGTGCATCGACCCCACATTCAAGCCTGCGAAGTCCTCTTCGAGGTCTGAATACTTGTCCTTGGTGACGGTAAACGGCTGAAAGAACTCGAAGTCCTCGACCAGCTTGTCTCGAGCTGCCGCATCAAATGGGATGAAGACGATGTCATGAGAACTACACGCTTGAGTGATGGACCCGGTCGGCACGGCTCCCCCGAGGAAGGCTGCGTCGGCGTTTCCGTCGGCCAACAGGTCGACGGCACCACTCTGGGTGTTGTTGAGTGGGGTAAAATCGTCGTATGTCAAACCGTGTCCCTTCAACAACGGCCCGACAAACATTTCAAAACCGGCGCCACTGGGACCAACCACGACACGCTTGCCCTTCAGGCCAGCAATGTTCTTGATGCCCGTTTCCTTCTTGGTAATGAACATCGCTACGTTCGGCGCCAGCGTCACCACGGCCCTGATATCGTATTTCTTGTCCCAACCAGACTCGCCCCGAGCGGCAAAGTAACTGATTGCGGAATTCGACAACGCCAGTTCGTACTTCCCGTCCTGGATGCCGCGAATATTCGCCTTGGACCCCTTCGTCCCCTTGGACTGGACTTTCCATTTATTGTCGCCCTTCTCTTCGTTGAGCACTTCGGCGATGGCACCGCCCACGACAGCAAATGCCCCGCCGACCGGTGCCGTCCCCATGCTCAAAAACTGGCGACGCTTCGCCCCGCCTTTGCCTCCCCCGTCACCTTCCCCGCTGCCCGAGTATTTGTCGTCTCTGCAACCACCACTGAAGACCAAGGCCACGCAGGCCATGAAACACGAGACACCGATCAGTTTGCGAAGTGAACCGGAGCGAACGGGCATGACTACAGTCTCTTGCCAGGAATGAGGAATACTCGCGTACCGCATCCCTGGGGCCGACGCCGACCTGGAGTGCTGCACAACATGAGCGATCGTATCATCCCCAAAAACCACCCGCCACTGATGGCGAGACGCGGAAAGATACGACTCGCGGTAGCTTGCTACGTCTCGTCGGCACTTGCCTCGGCGGGCGCTTCGACTGGTGCGGCCGCCGGCTTATGCCCGCCGCCATGCTCGGTGTTGGCAGCCACGAGGATGATGCCCACAACGGTTAGGGCGATCCCCAGAATCGCTGCCGGTTTCATGCCTCCGTGGCTGACTGCCGAGTGGATCGCAGTGATCGACACGGCGCCCCCAAAGACGATGGGCATCACCAGCTGCGGCATCGGTTTCCCAATAAAACTGGTCATCGCAGAGGTCAAGCAGAACGCCCCTGCAGCGCCCAGGACTCCGGACAGAAAGCCCCATTTGAGCGCCGGGGATTGCGAGCCGGAGAAGGAAAACGTGTCACCTTTCAACTTCATCGCGACCAGGCCACCGAAAATCGCGATCACCAAGTACGCCAGGCCAATGCCGACGTATGGCTTAAACGCGCTCCAGCCCTCGGGAGGCGCTGCCGGTGGGGAACCGGGCGCTCGAGAGTGTTGCAGTGTCGGCCCGTACAGGCCCCAGCACAGCGCCGTTCCCAGCGCAAAGAGAATTGGCACTTGGTGTTTCATCGCTCCTCCTGAGTCGTTTTCGTCGGAATGAGGCCCAACCGGCCGTCCAACTGTCCTCCTGTGCCCGACATCCTAGTCAACAGCCCGGTCGTCCGCATCCCCGACCATTCCCTATTCACTCCGTAGCGCCGCCACCACGGGAGTGCGGGCCGCTTCCATTACAGCCAACACTGCCGCCATCATTCCAACACAGGCGACGATGACTAAAAGTGGCCCGAGACTGCTGGCCAAACCCAAGGCATCACCACCGGCCGATGCCAGGTGTGGCGACATGGCAATCAGAGCCGCCATGGTCCCGCCTGCAAGGCCCCAGCCTAAAAGCAGTGCGTTTTCGCACAACACCAGGGTGCGCACCTGGCCACGCCTGAATCCGACTGCTCGTAACAACGCCAGCTCGCTGCGCCGTTCCAACACATTGCGCTGCATCACCGTTGCCAGACCAATTGTTCCCAGCAGCAGGCCCAAACCACCAAGAACCTGGAATGTTGCCAGGTAGGTGTTCTGGACTGACAGAAATCGCCCCAGTCGCTCCACAATCGGTTCGGCGTCAAACCCGTATTCACCAAGTCGCGACTCCAGGAACTCGGCTTGATCAGATCGGGACGTGACCATTGCTTCCACACCGTCCGGCGTCTCACCAGCCCCACCAAACCGAGTGTCACCAACCAGGAAATACCGGAACCCCACTTCAGATGGAAACGCCCGCCGGAAGTGATTTTCGGACATCACGAGCACTCCCTGGAAGATGCTGGCATCGAGCATGCCGACGATCTCGACAAAAAACTCGGGAGCCGTATCGCTGGGAAATGCAATGCGGTCGCCGACTCCCTTGTGCAGGCTGTATTGAAGCGTGTTCATGTCACCGATCACCGGAAAGACGGGAAGCGCTGGCTCGCCCTCGGACACGTGCGGCATGTCTTCGAGCAACTTCCATGGGTTCTCTTCACTCGCCCCGACGAACCGGAAGCCGCCCCGATCGATCGTGCGACTCGACATGCCCAGGATCGTTGGTCGACGCGTCTGATAGAGATTCAGGCAACTGGACTCCTCACCTGCTTTCATCCGCAGTGCATGCAAGTCCAAGGTCTCCAGTAGAGCCTGCTGCGACGAAGAGAGCTCGGCGCGCATGTCCAATTCCGCCTGCCCGCCAGTCGTCCCCGGGTCATAGATGATCGGCTGACTGGACTCGGCGACCAGGAGGAATCCGCCACCACCTGTGGACTGATCGGGCCACTCGTTGACGGGATCGCGTCGTCCAGCTGCCACTGCGGCAATCAGAAAGGCAGCCGATGCGACCATGCTCACCGACAGAATACTCCGCGACCGATGTCGTGCGGCATTGCGCAATCCGAGATTCAGCAGGCCCGCTGACCCGACGAAGCCGGTCCCCCTTTCCTTCAACCTCGCCCCGCCCCGATCCAATTGCGCCGCAAACAGGGCGACGACAGCCACCAACACGCTCACGCCGATCACAAAGAACAGAACGATTCGGATCGACAGGCCAGAAAATACCTCCTGGGAAAGCATGCCGCCTGGCAGCAGCACACCACACAGCACCCCAACGGCAATGACTGCAGTCGCACCCAGGCAGACACGTCCAGACCGACCCGTGGACTCGCCGCCGGTCTCATGCCTGACAGCTCCCGCAAGGAGACCTCGCACAGGCTGTTTCACCAGCCCTCGCACGGAAACGACGATTGCCGTGAGGGCGACGGATGCCGAAATGACACCACCGAGAACCAGGCTGCCCACCCGGACTTCGACCTCCAGGAACGACGTACCCACGGCGTCAATCCACCAGTGTGTCAGCCCGTACACCATGACCCTGGCGTACCCGATTCCTGCCAGGCAGCCTGCCAGACCTCCCAGGAGGACCACTATTCCGCCTTCCCCCACCAACAGCCACAACACGCGACGCGGTGAGAACCCCAGTGCCAGCAGAAGGCCCGCACCTCGAACGCGTCGCTCAACTCCGAGGCGAAACAACAGGCCGACAAGGATCGTCGCGGCACCTATCAAGAAGATGCTAAATCCAATGAATAAACCGCTGAAGGGTGTCGTACCGGAAGCCGCAAGGAGGCCGTGTTCCTTGATCGGCTGGACGGCCAGTCCCATCTGGACGAGGTCGATCGACGATTCGACAGTTCCCCGCAGCGACTGCGACAGGTTCTCCCGAGAAGAGGGGGCAGCCACCCGCAGTGACGTTGCTGTCCCATAACGGCTCTGCCAGAGCTTGACTGCCGTCGTGTAGGTGACAAACGCCTTTGGCGTCGCGCGGTAATCATCCCAGTAATCGTCGTCGCGTTGCGTCAGGGCGTCGAGATCCATCTTGAACGGCTGACGCCAGTCCCGAAACGTCCTAACGTCCGTGATGCCGGGCACGTGCGGAGTCAGGCCGCGGTCATCAGCCACGCCTTCAAGGTCCACGACAGCATGGACCCGAAACGTCCGCACCTCCTCCGGCAGTTCTCCGTGCGATCCCACGAGGTGGTAGGTGATCTTCAGCCTGTCGCCAACATCCAGCCCGAGATCGTCAGCCAGCCATTTGTTGATAACCACCCCATCATCCGGAAGAGACGCCATCACGTCCGTACCGGCGTTGTCAACGAACGGACCAAATGGCTTGCCTGCGACTTCCTCTGGCACGACGCCCGCGACGATCGAATACATCGAGTACTTCGTCGGTTCATCGGCATTGGAGAGCCGATTCGCCAGGTGTACCAGGACTCGTGACTGCGTCGGCATCTCATCCACAGCCTCCAGGACGGCATCATCGAGCACCATCCGGTTGCTTTCGACGGCGACATAGCCGGCGGACTTGAGTTCGCGAAGCGACAGTCCCAGGTCTTCCAAAGCCACGGACTTCCGAAGGGCCTCCTCAGCGGCGACCGGTTCTACTCCTGAAATCACGAGTGTGTTGACCCGCGCAGGAAAGACGTCGATTCGACGCTGCTCACGATTTCGGACCCGACGCTCTTGGAGTGCCATGGTCTCCTGGATGGTATCCAGTGACACGAAAGCTATTTTCGGAGCTTGTTGGCTCGGATTGAGGTCAAACCGCCCCAAGCCACGTCTTGCGACCGGGACCCGTTCGTCAATCACAGCCGCCACGGCCAAGGGCATGTCGATCGTGTCCTCATCCCGTTCGCCAAGCAATGTGTCGCGAGGAATGGCATTCGGCAGCTCCATCCATAACCTCACGTTGGCGCCCGCATGAACTGCCTCCCCCAACTCAGCGGCCACCCCTTCTGACAGCACGACTTCTCCTGGTCCTGGTGCTGCGACACTGCCATGCTGCATCAGCTCCCAAAACCTGGAATCCACGCCATAAACCATAACCCCGCCCACGCGGAGCCCGCGGCGACTGCCAACCGATTCCTCACCCCCGGACTCGAGGCTACCGCGCATCATGATCAGCGGGGCCACTCGTGGCATACCACCCGTCACCTGCCCCAGTCGGTCTTCCAGGTCCGTCGCCAGATCTTCACGGACAAACCGATCTCGTCCCACAACGGCCAGGTCCACTCTCCCCAGCCGATCCAGGTGCATCTTGACCAGACTCGATTGCACCGAATCCCCGACAATCAACGCCCCGGTGATCACGGCTGTGGCGACGAGCACCCCGACCGCAACGGCCAAGCTCCCTCGCCAGAAGTGCCTGGCGGTCGAGACGAGCAGTGACAGACGCGACATCAGTCCCCCTTCATCTCGACCAGCACACCGTCTTGCAGATCGCACCGACGAGCAAACCTGTCTGCCAGGGAGCTGCTGTGCGTCACGCAGATCAACACCGCATTTCTCTCTTCAGACAACTCGAGCAACAGTGAACCGACCTCTGCGGCCGTCTCCTGATCCAGGTTGCCGGTCGGCTCGTCCGCCAGGACCAATGAAGGCTCGTTGATCAGCGCGCGGCAGACCGCCACACGCTGACGTTCACCCCCCGAGATTTTTGAGGGCAAATGGTCCTGACGGTCGGCGAGACCGACTCGTTCCAGAAGGGACTCAGCCCGAATCGTGTCATCCTTGATTGCGGCACCATCAGCCAGGAGTGGAACCAGCACGTTTTCCAACACGGTACACTGTGGCAACAGGTGGTGATCCTGGAAGACGAAGCCGACTTCCTGATTACGGAATGCCGCGATTTCCTGCTCGTCCCCGTCGAAAGGATCGACGCCCGCCACCTCGACCGAGCCTGATGACGGCTCATCCAACGTCCCGACGATATACAGCAGCGTACTCTTGCCCGATCCCGACGGACCTGTCACCGCGAGTTTGTCGCCGCGATCCATTCGCAGGTCCACCCCACGCAGTACGTCGAGAGGCCGCCCGCCGGAATCAAACGTCTTGCAGAGCCCTCTGACGTCCAGGTGTACGGACGTCACAGCAGTTGCTTGCTCGACACTCACCTTGTCACTCCTTATCCATCAATCGGCGCAGCTGCTCACGCAATGCGGTCGGAATCTCTGTCGACTCAAACCCCTCTGCCGGGCTGATACTGCAACAGACTGTCGCCATCCTCCCCTTCGCGATGGCGGCGCCATCGCGGCTGAAGGCATACCGCAACACGAGCGACGACCGCCCCAGCTTCTCCACCGACACCGCCACATCGAGAACATCCTCGAAGTAAGCCGGCGCGAGAAAATCACATTGGACCGACACCCGCGGCCAACTCACTGTCGCGCCGTCGTCCTGGTAAACGACCACCGACGTGCCAAGCGACCTCAGCAATTCATGCTCCACCGACTCCATCATGCGTACAAATGTGCTGAAGTGGCTCAGCCCCGCCATGTCAGTGTCGGAGAACTCGACCCGCCGCGTCGTCTGAAATCCGATGGACATCAATTCACTCCGGGTGGCGAGCGGGCCGCGGGAAAAACCGCACCAGCACCGCATCAGCCGGTGGTCTTGTCAACAACGACACGACCACCATTGCGACCGTCGGCACAACAACGATCGTGGCGGCCGGGAGCATGCCCAGGAACTTGTACTTCGGATCCGGTGGGTAGCCCCCCATGTCCCCAAAAAACAATGCCAGCCAGGTCACGACCATGGCGATGACACTGACTGTCGCCCCAGCCACCGTCAGACGTCGCCAGTAGAGCGCCGCCAGGACCAGTGGCACGAGTCCCGCGAAGCCACCGAAACACCACAGGCCCAGGTCAAAAACACCGGCCGGTTTTCCGAGGCTCAGAACATAGGTCACGGCGACGATCAGCACGATGAAGCTGCGGGCAAGCGCGACCACTCTCCGATCGTCCGCCTGCGATCGATCTCGGCCTGCCAGCACAATATCATTCGTGAACATCGTGCCGAGACACAGGAACTGGCTATCCAGTGACGACATCACCGCAGCCAGGATTCCTGCCGACAGCAGGCCAGCAAGGACGGGGCCCGCGACACTGTCCACGAGTATCGGCAAGACCTTGTTCACATCGGCGGGGCTCTCCGCAAACACCAGCTCACCGTCGACAACCGCGGATGTGGCCCAAGCCCCCACCATCACGCACGGCATCCAGACAATCAGGATGAACAGTGGATGCACAATGACAGGAAGCTTGAAGGCATCCGAACTCCGCGCGGTCAACCAGTGCTGAAACAGATGAGGGAACATCCCCGCGGACAATGGGATCAGCAGAAAGCTCATGTAGAACAACTGCGGTGGTTTCATCACCAGTTTTTCGGGATGGCTGCCGAGAACTCTTCCTGTAGCCCCCTGCAGACTCTCAAGCAGATCCTCACCACCGCCTATCCGTCGGGCGATCACATAGAATGTGACCACACCGAGGATCATGAACACTGCGGTCTGAAACGTGTTCGCCCATGCGGTACCTCGCATACCACCGGTGAACACGTAAACCAGGACCACCAAGCAGATGACGAGTGATCCCAACCAAGGGGGAACGCCATGTCCGTCATTGGCAAAAGCCGTTTCAAATGTCCCCTGGGTCACGCCGTTGACCACCGCGCCGGCTCCCAAGACACCGATCAGCAGATACGGAACGACGAGGCTGACCAACACGGGAAACAACAAGTAGCCGAAGCGGTGAGACCCGAGGCGATCTCGAAAATACTCGACCTGTGTGGTGTAACCATATGCCCGGCCCAGCTTCCACAGTTTCACGCCAATGACGAAGAAGCAAAGAGAGTGAACGATGCCGCTCGAGGAGGCCATCAAGCCGTACACCCCGATTCCCAACTGGTACGACTTTCCCGTCGAACCGACGAGGGCAAACGACGTCATCGTCGTTCCAAACAGCGACATCAGCAACAGCACCGGTCCTATCGAGTGGCTCGCCAACAGATAATCTCGGCTCGTGCCACGTGACATCCGCGATGCGGCTGCGCCCAGCGCCAGCAGAAGCAACAGATAACCGCTGATGATGACCAGCTGGGTCATGGCGTGTCCTCCGATGCCGGAGTCAACACGTCGACTTTGCTGTCCGTGTCATCCGGCCAGGCGACTCTCGTCCCGATCCACCACAAGACGACGGCCAATAGCGACACGATGACCTGGTAGAACAGCGGAGCAGGCATGAACCCCGCCACCAGGAATTCCGACTTCCAGAAACCAGGATACTGTTGCAGAACCACGAGCCCCACCACGCTCAACCAAAACGCCACACGCGTCCCGGTCCATCTGTACCCGCCGGTCTCACCTGTCATGCGTCTCCCTCGCGCACACACGCCATACTCGGATCATCGTCTCGTGGTGGCACGACCTCGCCCATCGCATCAAAGAGGGCCCCGACCCCCGGTTCCCAGACATTCCCCATCAGGATATGTGCCAGGTGCCCCATACAATCAGGATTCTCTCGGAGCAACATCCCGAAGCTGAATCCAGGTGTGTAAAACGCGTACACGAGCTTTTGGAAGTGCATCACTCCGGCGTCAAATTCGGCCTTCCACTGGCCCAGTTGCTCTCCTGACAGATCCCCGTCATCCCATCCCTCGATAATGGCGTCCGCGGCCATCTCGGCGGACTTCAAGGCCAGGAAGACACCGGTCGAATAAACCGGATCAATAAAACCGACCGCATCACCAATCAACACCCAGCCTGGTCCAGCTGCCTGAGAGGCCTTGTAGCTGAAATCTCGAGTTGTTCGCAGTGGTCCCTCACGACTGGCTGCAGCCAATCTTCTTTGCATGGCGGGGCACCGCCGGAGCTCCCTCGCCCAAAGTCTCTCGGGGTCCTCGCCATTCCCCGGGAACATGTACGGCAGGCTGCCAGTACAGCCGACACTGACCATGTCTCCGGGGAGGGGAATGTACCAGAACCACGACCTCTTACCCTCAGTCTGAAGGATGACCGTCGCCCCTTCATCTCTCCCTTCGTCTCGGGCGGCTCCCTGGAAGTAGCCCCAGATGGTGCCCTTCTTCAATCGTGGGTCCGGCTGTTTCAGGCGAAGCCGATTGGCCAGAAACGCCGACAGTCCGGTCGCATCGACCACCACTTTCGATTTCACATCGACAGTCACACCACGAGCGGCATCGGGAGCAGACGAGCCCGCGTGCCGCACACGCACACCACAGGCCCGGTCCTCTTCCCAGAGCACTTCTGTCACCTGCGCCGACGTAACCACCTCGGCTCCGCGTTCGGCCGCCGTATCGAGTAGCTTGGCATCAAACTCATCACGCCACACCTGCCATGTCTGTGAGCTCTCGTGGGGGATGAACTCATCAAAGTAAAACGGCTTGGTTTCCTTACCACCCTCTGTGACAAACTGGACGCTGTATTTCTTCGGATACCCGCTCTGCTTGAGCCAGTCGAGCAAGCCGAGCCTCTCCAAGGTGCTGTAGGTGGCGGGAACCAGGGACTCTCCTACGTGAAAGCGGGGTAACGACTCCCGTTCGAACACAACCACACGCCGCCCTGCTTCACTCAACAGGGCGGCAATCGTGGCGCCAGCGGGCCCACCACCAATGACGACGACGTCGGCGGACGCTTTGCTGAGTCGATCGAGCGTGACCATCGGAATCACCCGCCCATCTCAAGCGGAGCCGGGATCTCGAGCAGGTCGACGGCAGGCCTCTGGTTGCAGAAGATCGTGGCGAGTCGGCCATAGGTCTCCGCACCAACGGGCATCTGCAGCAAACCGGCCAATTCTTCGCCGGCAGTCACGCGAAGCAACGCACCAAGATCAATGTGCCGCAGCACGTTGTGATTGATCAACACCCGGCCAAGCGGGGTCTCGCCGGCGATGATTTCTGACCTCACCGCCTCGGTCACGTATTCGAAATTGAAACGCACGATACCGAACTGGACCACCCGGTCGGTCCCAGCCTTCAACAGCACGATCTTACGACAGTACAGGTCACCCCGATCCACCTGTTCAATGATCTTCACTTCCACCGGGCTGTCGTAGTGCTTCTCCATCGTCACCGTCATGTGGTGATCATGCGCCAACATGGACCGGTACGAATCCGGCATCAACGGGGCGGTCACATGCTCGGCCATGCCGATCAAGGACTCCGAGTCTGCAAACAAGCCCGTGAGGGCATTGAGTTCATCGTGAGGATTCACGCCCGTCCCTGTGCATGCTGACCTAGGTATAGCGAACCCGGCGATGTTGGGGCTCAAAATATTCTGGCAACAGGCTATCGGCCTGTAGCAGACCTTTCCGCGTCAACCGCACGTCGTTCCCATCAAGGTCCAGGTAGCCGGCCGCCTGTTGGTTGTTGAGCGGCTCAGCAAACACCTCGAGCGTCGACACACCAAACTTGTCGTCCAGGGCCACTGTGTCGACGACACCTTCCTTCATCTGCAACACGAATTCGCGAATGAGACGTTGCGCCGCGGTCGGTTTCAACGCACGGTTGATCGGCAATTCGCCTGCGTCCACCGCCGCCTGGTAATCTTCAATCGCGTCAAGGTTCTGATAATGGACGCCTTGGAAATGGCCGAAACTTGACACTCCAAGAGCCAGGATATCCGAACCGCGGAACAGGTTGTCCCGGTATACAAACCGGCACGTGTCAGGATCTGACACCATCTCGTTGCCGCTCGACACGTGGTAGCCGGCCTCCAGAAGGCGGTCCATGGCTTCACTGACCCATCGTCGTTTGGTCGGCCAGTCAGCAACCGGCGAAGCGACTCCGTCCTCTTTGATCTGCCTGGAATAGACCGTGTTGAACGGCAACTCCATCTGGTAGATCGTGATGTTGTCGGGCTGCATGGAAATGGCTCGTTCCACGCACTTCTGCCAATTGGCTTCGGTTTCCCCGACCATGCCCGCGATCAGGTCAATATTCACCTGCGGGAACCCCACGTCCTGTATCCAATCGTAGGCGCGGGCGATTTCTGGCGACAGGTGAGCTCGCCCGTTTTCTTCGAGTATCGCGTCATCGAAATTCTCGACCCCTAGCGACACTCTGGTGATACCGATCTCTGCCAGCGTCTTGACTTTTTCGAGATTCAGGGTTCCCGGCTCACACTCAAATGTCACTTCCTGTGCTGTCTCCCAGGTGAAGGACTCGTTGAGTGCATCACGTAGAAAACGCAGTTGCCGAGAACTCAGATACGAGGGCGTTCCTCCTCCGAAATAGACGAAATCGAGACGGCGGTCGGTGACGGCTGGCTTCTGGCTGATCCGTTTCGCTTCCGCGGCGAGCGCGTCCACGTATTGTGCAATCGCCTGTGCATTCTGATTTGTATAGACACGGAAGTAACAGAACTTGCACCTCTTCCGACAAAACGGGATGTGCAAATAGAGTCCCATGGGAACCGGATCTGGTGTCGGCGACCCGAGCGCCTTCTCGATCTCGCGAACCGCATCGTGCGTCCACTGCGAGAACGGGGGATAGTTCGAGATGAAATAGCTGCCCACCTCGGTAGTGCTGGTCGTGTCTGTGGCCATTACTTGGCACCAAAACACAGGAGGCGTGCCTGTGTACCCTCTGAACCGATCAAGAGTCTGCCATCGGCTACTGCCGGAGCTGCATTGAAGTCCGACTTGCCACGATACTTCCACACGAGCTTGCCGGTTGCCAATTCGACTCCATACACGTGCCGGTCGGCCGAGCCGAAGTAGACCCGCTTGCCGGCAATCACCGGGGAACTGTTCACCTGCGCACGGGTTCCAAAAACCCACAGACGTTTGCCAGTCTTCCGGTCAATGCAGTGGACACGCTTGTCCTGGCTGCCGACGACAATTCGATTTCCCATGATGGCAGCTGAAGCGTGATAGGGTTGCATCTTCTGTGGATCACTGTAGCGCCAGACCACCACCTGTTTTTTCCAGTCGATCGCCAGGAACTCGCCGTCGTGAGTGCCGACGTACAGCATGTTGTCGACAATGGCAGGTGAGGCGATCATGAAGCTGCCCAGGGCCATGTCCTGTTCCTGCTTCCCGGTCTCGATGTTGATCATCCGGAGATGCTGGTCACAGCCCGTCACAAAGGTGTGTTTTCCGGCGATCGCCGGTGATCCATTGATGCGGTCGGCAGTCTCAAAGGTCCAGGCGATTTTGCCCGTTTTCGTCTCCAGACAGTAGAGTTTTGCGTCGTACGACCCGAAGATCACGCGCTGACCCACGACGGCCGCCGAGCTGTTGATCTCTGCCTGTGTCTGTAGAACCCAGCGTTTCTTACCCGTCTGCCGGTCCACCGCATGAAACACACCGTCTTCATCACCCACGTAGACCGTGTCAGCTGATACGCTCGGCGCTGAGGGAAAGCCGGGGATAAATGTGTCGGGTGTCGGTTTGGGTGCCGACAGATATTTCCACGCCTCTTTACCGGTTTTCAAATCGAGACATACGAGTTCTCCACCGAGACACGACGCATAGACCTTGCCCCCCAGCACAGCCGGCGCCGACGTGAACACCATCCCGTCAGGGATCGGATGAGACCACAGCAATTCCAGTTGGGCCGGCAAGGACGAGGCCGCCACGCCCCGCAATTCGTGCCCGTTCCGGAAATTCGGCCAGGCCTCGGCCTTCCTCCTCGCTGGCCGGTCAGAACCGGAGGTGGAACGCCGGTCCTCCTGGCCAAACGTTATCACGACACAGAGCACTACCAGTGCCAGGGGCATCAGTACTCGGTTGATCAGTGGGATCGCGGTGAGGCGCACTCGTACAGGCCCTTCAACAGATCTTTCGACACGGATCTTGGATTGAACTGACCTGTCCATTGTTCAGCAGCCTCGGCCGCCAACGTGTCCAACAGGTCACTTTGAATATCGCATTCTGCCAGAGTCGAAGGCAATCCTGCATCCGACACCATTTGCTCGACCATCTTGGCCAGTCTCTCGGCCCCCGAATCTCCTTCTTCCAGCCTCTCACCGGCCGACTCGGCAAACTCCGCATACGTGGACAATGCCTCGTCCGCGTTAAAGCGTATCACGTGCGGAAGCATGATCCCGATCGCCACTCCATGCGTCATGCCGTAATGGGCCGACAACGGATTCGCCAGTGCATGCGTTGCCCCAAGCATCGAGTGCTCAATCGCCGCTCCCGCAAGGTGTGCTCCAAACAACATCAACTCCCGTGCTTCCAGGTCTCCGGGATCACTCGTGACTCTCCGAAACCCCTCGGCTAACCGAAACCAGGCTTCCCGGCTGAAACGTGACGACACATCCGTCCGACGTGTCGTCACGGCCGTTTCCACGGCGTGACTGATGGCGTCAATCCCGGTCGCAGCCGTCACTGCCGCCGGCATCGTCATTGTCAATTCCGGGTCCAGGATCGCCACCCGGCACGCGGCCTTCTTGTCCCCGCAGGCCATCTTCATATGTGTCTCTGCGTTGGCGATCAGAGCAAAAGACTGGGCCTCGCTTCCCGTTCCAGCAGTCGTGGGAACAGCGATCATCGGCAGCATGTCACGGGATGCCTTGCCGATCCCCCAGTAGTCTTCGATGCGGCCTCCATTAGTCAGCAGGAAATTGACTCCCTTGGCGCAGTCCATACTGCTCCCGCCACCGAGCCCAATAATCAAATCAGCCGCGTGGTCAGCAGCCACCGCGAGTGCCCGATCGACGTCGTTCGTCGTGGGATTGGGAGTGACATCGTCGAAAACAGCAATGTCCTCGACCCCGAAGCCGGCTTCCGACAGGAATGCTACGACGCGTTGTTCGTGGCCGGCGTCCCTCAATCCCCGGTCTGTCACAAGAAACAGGCGGGTGCCACCCAAGTCTCGTGCCCACTTCCCGAGCCGCGAGACGCTGCCGGGACCACGATCGACCACCGTCGGCGAGTGACGCTGCAGAAAAGCGTCAATGTCCGTCTCTCCGGTGGCCCGGCCCGACAGCACATCGGTCATGTCCGAGGATGCGGCCATCTGTCCAAGGAATGTGGTGGCGGGCGTTGATGAGATCCGGGGGTGCTCGTGGTTTCTCTGAACACATCCCGACATGGCCCGCGAGGGAGGGACTGCCCATTGCGAGCGGGGCCGTCCATTCTACCCCCCGGCCAGGACTTCAGCAATTCGGCGCCAAGTGGCCGGAGGCCTGGGATCCACAACACACCGAAAGACAACGGGCCCGCAACCATGGCTGCGGGCCCGTGCTTGAGCCGAGACAGACGAGCTGTCTACTTCGCCGGTGACTGGATGGCGAACAGCGTCGACTTGTTTGCGATGTACAACACGTTATTCGAGACAATCGGGGTCGAGTAGACCGAGTTGCCCATATTGATCACGCCGAGCGCTGGTTCGAGCTCACCGTCGACGTCTTTCAGTGCCTTCTTGGGGTCTGCCGTCAGAGGAAAGATGGCGACGTCCCCGTCCTCATCGCCGATGTACACCTTGTCCTCGACGATCAGCGGTGACGCCCAGGACGCCGCAAACATGTCGTATGTCCAGTGCCGCTTGCCTGACTTTGCGTCCAGGCAGTGGAACAAGCCGCTGAAATCGGCGATGTACAACAGGTTGTTTTTGATCGCCACTGTGCCACAGGAGCGGTGCATCTGCTGTTCGAAGTCAGTCTTGTTGTATTCCTCTTCGTCCTTCTGGCCGTAGTGCCACTTGGCTGCTGAATTCGGATTCGGCTTCACAGTTTCGCCGTCCGAGCCAATCACGTGCTGCAGTCTCCGTCGCTTGCCGAACGGAATCTCCTTGCCGTCCGAGCCAATCGCGATTGTCGGGCTGGTGTCACCTCGCTTGGTCGGATCAATCGCCCAGAGGTGCCCCATCCCTTCGCCGTGCTCAGGATCCTGTCCGACAGCCACGTACACCAGCCCATCGTAGATCACAGGCGTGGCGATGATGTTGTTTCGCGTTCCGCGACCGCCGAGAATCCACTTCGACCGCTTCGGGTTGGCATCAAACCACCACAACAACTTGGCATTGCCCTTTCCGTCACCCTTGGGGTCGAAGCTGTAGACCCATCCGTCTCCGCCAGCGAAGATCACCTGCGGCTTTCCCCCGAGTACCGAGTAGGTTGGGCTGGACCACTGGCCGTGCAAGATTGCCGTCGCGGGCGATTTGTCGGTCCAGAGCACCTTCCCCGTGTTTCGGTCCATCGCGATGAAGCTGGCCGCATTCGGGGCGGGAATGTTCAGATGCTCAAAGCTGACACCATTGGACGTGTTGACAAACAGTACGTCGCCCGCACAGGTCACCGAGCAGCTGCACATGTTGTGCTGCGAAACGCCCAGCTCCTTCATCATGTCGTACTGCCAGATGATGTCGGCTTCGTCCTTGTTTTCGTTTGGTTCCGTTGTGTACGGGCCATTGTTTTTTCCGTCATGGAAGCCGTTGGTGTCGAGGCACGCCACCGTGCCACGGCTCGTCACGTACCACACACGATCTCCGTCAACAAACGGGGAATCGCAAATACCCTGCAAGGGCCAGTCGTGAACTCGGCCCGTCGGAAGCTTCGGATTCGAGTGCTGCCAGAGCAGCTTTCCGTTGCTGGCATCGAAGCAGAGCAGACATCCCAGGTCGACATTCGCCGGGTAGCGTTTGATATGACCGCCCCCATTGTTTGTGCCGACATAGACTTTGCCATTGGCAGCCACGGGATTGCCGTAGGTCTGCGATCCCAGCTTGGCCTGCCACTTGATGTTCTTCCCGCTGTCGATGTCCCAGTTGACCGGGATGTTCACTCCCTGAGGCGTGTTGTTGCGACCTGCGGATCCCCCCCACTGGGGCCAGTCCAACTTGCCCACCTTCAACTTCGCAATCTCCGCCAGGGCGGCTGCCGTGGGATCAAACGGCTTTTTTGCAGCGTCCTGTGCCTCGGTCAATGGAGTGACCAGGAGAGCGGCCAGACAGAGTCCGACAGTGAAGCGGATCAGGTTCTTCATCGTCTCATTCCTCGTTCAGTGAACTCGCAAACTGGGAGGGGATCCCAAGGGGAGGGTGTCGGGGTGACTACTTGTTCTTGGTCACCTTGAGGTTGTCATAAAAGATTTCGGCATCGATCGCATTTCCGAACAGTCCGGGGCTACCGATCACGTTTGGCGAGTCATCAGTCGCTTCCACCTGCCATTCAGCCGGCTCCTTCTCGCCACGGACCCAGACCTTGCCCTTCAACACGGCCTTTTTTTCACCAGATGCCGACGTTTGGACGCGGGCTTCCAGTTTCATCGTATACCACTTGTTGGGATCCCACTTGAAGGGAACTGTCTTGGCCATTCGCAACTGCGTCGGCCAAGTCCGAATCTGCAACTCCTGGCTCGCTCCTAGCATTGTCAACGTATACCGCTGAGCACTCAGGCCAATGTCCGGAAGCTTATTGTCCTTGGTCGCCCCCTGGACGTCCGACTGAATGGTGTAATTCGAACCGTCGATGAAACCCATCCAGCCCTGGCTGCGGGCGCCCTTGGGGATCGTCTTGATCTTGACCATGACGCCATTTCCGTCGACCTTGCGAGGCCCGCGTGTCACCGCCAGCTGGATCCCGCCGGCCGCCATCGACCAGGTGTGCTTGGACACAAACTTCTCCCGGGCCAGGATCGCCAGGACCGGATCGAGCTTCGCTTTCGCCTCATCAACGGTCTTCAGTTGGCCCAACAGTCCCAGAAACCGCGTGAACGCGGTCCATGTTCGGCGCGGCGAAGCGTCATTGTACACCTGCGGTGCCTTACCGGCAGTGACGGCTGGATTGTTCGCATTCGTGAAGCTCGTCATCAGGTAGATATAAAGCTGGCTCGCCAGCGGACTCTCTTTTTCCAGCTTCTTGAACAGGGCGAAATCGAGAGCGATATGGCGATACCGGCAACCGACCCACGTGATGGGCACTTGCCCGTCACTGAAATCGAAATTCCAGTTGTAGTCGGGCACCAGGCGGATTCTCGCCTTGCCCTCGAGTTTGCCAAACTTCGCGGTCACGGCGACGGCCGAGTGCTTGACATCCTTCGGGGTCGCGTATTCCCAGCCGACCCCACCGTTGGGGATTTGATGCTTGACCATCTTCCCAGCTCCCCGGATCGAAAAGGTCACCTCGTCGGGCTTGGCCAACCGAAGGAATTGCCCTCTCGAGTTATAGAGTCTCGCCTGGAATTCCTGAGCCTGCCCTCCGTCAGCCCTCGGCTTCAGGATGCACTCGACGGGAACGACCTGCACATGTGCCACCTCTGCGTCTTCCGCACGCGGTGAGACCTTCGGCGGATCCGGGCGCTTGTCGGCCGCTGGTTTCTGCTCCTTCTTCCCCACACAGTACAAGCCACTTGTCGTGGGCACGTACAGTCGCCCGTGGGAAACGATCGGGGAACCATAGACCTCAGTACTGCTGAACCGTGTGCGTTTGACAACGTCGACACCGGTCTTGGAGGGCTTGAGCGTCCACCAGATGCCATTGGACGTGCAGACAAAAATCTTCCCATCCACGTAGAGCGGACTGGCCCGGACTGGGCCTCGCAGCTTCAGGCTCTTGATCAACTTGCCATCCGCCGCATTGACCACGAGCAGCGTTCCCTTGTCCTCGGCCGCATAAATGCGCCCGTCGACGTGGACGGGGGAGCTCTTACCCACGAACCACTCGGTCACTCGCCACTTCTCACCCGTTTTGGTGATGTCGCCCTTCTTGGTGGCGTCAATGGCAAACAACGCTCCCATCTTGTTCGAGTCAATATTCTCCTCGCTGTGCCCGCTGAATATGGTATTGCCGACCACCACTGGTGTGGTATTGACGCCACGGCGAGACACGTTGTACGTCCAGATTTTGCGGCCCGTCTGCGGCTGGAAAGCGTGGATCCCTCCGTCGCCGGAACCGAAGATCATCAGTTCCTGCCCATTGATCGCAGTCAGCACAGGCGAGCTGTACGTCGTATCGTAAGGCAAGGGTCGGGTCCCTTCGAACCACACGGGCTGGCCATTTCGCTTGTCAAAAGCAATAAACCTGTGTGCCGGCTTGGCCATTTGCCCCCAGCCGATCACCACCGCACTGATGATCACGACCTGTCCATGAATCAATGGCACGTTGGTCCTGCCCCCATACGTGCTCAACAGGCCAAACTCCTCGCTGAGAGAATGCTCCCACACCGGCTTCCCGTCCTTGTCCAGGCATTGGAACTGACCACAGACCCCCAGCGCGAAGACGTTGCCTGTTGCCGGATCACCCGTCACACAGGACCAGCCGACACGTGTGTCGGGTACGTCGGAGAGAAACACGTTGAATCGGTAATTCCAGATCTCTTTACCGGTGGCCGCGTCAAGGCAGAGCACCTTTTCGCCTTCGTTTTTCGTACCCGGCTGGTCTCTGACAATCGTGTAAATGCGGCCATTCATGACGATGGGGGTCGACCGCCCCCCGGCGTCCTCGTTTTTCCACAGCACGTTTTCGCCACGAGGATTCCAGGAGTCGACGATCCCCTTCTCTCGCGAGATACCATTCATCTCGGGACCTCGCCAATGCGGCCAATCCATCGCATCGGCCGCATGGGTAGAAGGGGCCAGCATTCCCATCGTCACGCTGGCCAGGATTGCGGTGGAAATCGTCGTTGCGGAGATCTTCATCGGTGACGCCACACTTCGAATCTTGGGTCAGTCCTGCGGTCGGCAAAACTCCATTGAGCCCCGCCCCGCTGAAGTGACACAACCTTACCCAACCGCCTACACACGAGCAAGCACCGTCGAAGTTGGGTCCGATCGCCAACTCCCGTCTCAGCACTTTCGAGATGTCGCCCCGCTGGAAAGGAGATAGAATCGCCACCGAGAGCAACATGTGGCCGAGAAAACGTCTCGACATCTCCTGGTTTGACATCGCCGCCGGTCGATGGGCCGTCGTCAGCGCCTGGAATCGCGAACGACGACTTGAACAGATCGCCCTCCATTGGCGAGAGCCCCACATCGTGGCTCTTTCTGTCCGAAGCGCCCTCCACCTGATCCTCTCGCAGGCAGATTGGCCTCGCGGCACGGAGATCCTGATGTCTGCCATGACCATCCCAGACATGGCCCACCTGGTCCGTCATCACGGATATGTTCCCGTGCCGGTCGATCTCAACAGTTCCACGGCTGCCCCATCGGTCGATTCCCTGGAAATGGCCCGCACACCGTCAACGCGCGTCCTCATCCTCGCACACCTCTTTGGCTCTCGAGCCTCGATGCCTGGGATCATGACGTGGGCCGAGGAACATAACATCCAGATCATAGAGGACTGTGCCCAGGCCTATATCGGTCCCGAGTGGCCCGGGACACCGGGCTGCCTTGCCACCCTGTTCAGCTTTGGGACCATCAAAACGGCGACCGCCGGAGGTGGCGCCATCGCCGTCGTCAGAGACCCTGCGATGCTTGCACGAATGGCCACCATCCATGACTCGTGGCCCGTCGCCGGGCGCATACGGTTTTCGTTCAAGTTGGCCCGACTGGCACTCCTCAAGTTCCTCTCCTACCGGCCTGTTTTTGCGGTCTTGCGATGTATTCTGAGGCTCTGCGGCCTTGACTTTGACCGTGTGCTGAACCGCTCGGTGAGAGGATTCCCGGGCGACGACTTGGTTGCTCAGATCGCCAAACAACCCTCCACCCCACTTCTCGCACTATTGGCGCGGCGCTTTCACGGATTTGACCACGCCAACCTCGCCTGGCGCACGGAACTGGGCAACCAGCTCTCATCCTCCCTGCCCGAACACATCCTGCACCTCGGCGGCACCGCTGCCCACCACTCCCACTGGGTTGCCCCAGTCATCTCACAGGATCCTGCCACGCTCATCACGGTTCTCCGGAGTCGAGGTTTCGATGCCACGCAGGGTGCAAGCATGGAAATCGTCGCAGTCCCGGATGACCGGCCAGACACCGCTGCCACGATCCGAAGTCGGTTTTCACAGCTCGTTTTCCTCCCGCTCTACACTGACATGGCACCAAGCGACATCGACAGACTGTCACGGGCCGTGGCTGAATGCGAAACGCACGCCACTTAGTCGGCTTTGCTCTTGGAGGACTCTCCGTTGCCACGACCCGACCATGCCATCCTCGCCAGCAGCGGAAACAGTCCCAGGGCAATGAGACCGCTGATCAAAGGCCATGTCAGAATGTCGGCAACTTCTCCATGCGCGACAGTCGCCAAAGACGGCAACCGGGACCCAGTGAAGACGTAAATACTGGTGGCCGGGAGCATCCCTGCCTGGCTCACGAGGTAGAACGTCCTCACGCGAATCCGCGACACGCTCATCGCCAGGTTGACGAGCACAAAGGGCACCTGCGGCATCATTCTCAGCGTGAAGAGAAAAAAGGCACCGTCTCTTTCAAACCGAACCAGGAGCCGTTCTCCACGATCACCGAGCCGCCGTCGCACCGAATCACCCAGCAATGCTCTTGCCAGCAACAGCGCACCTGTGGCTCCGATGCTCGACCCAAAACTCACCACGAACAATGCCGGCAGGAAACCCAGCAACCTACCCAGCGCCAGTGACATCAGGGTCGCAACGGGGATGGAAAAGCACGTCACCACGGCGTACAGCACGGTTGCCAGAATCGCCGCCAGCCAAAGGCGACGTTCGCACCATGCTTCGAGCTGCCGTTCGCTATCAAGCAGCCACTGCCCCGCTCGACCGCCACTGGCCCACCAAGTTCCGCCAGCCACAACCAGCACGACGGCCAGCGTCCCCACCAGGCGAGCCGCGGGATGTACGCCACCGGCCTCGTTACGGTGCTCGCCGGACATCGTACACGTGAAGCTGATCGTTCTCACGAAGATACAACCGCCCACCAGCCATTGCCGGGTGCGACCAACTGTCGTTTCCGGTGCCGGGCAGTCTCATCGAACCCGTCAGGCGATATCCGTCAGGTGAAGCCTCTACGAGCGCCACCACCCCATTGGAGTATCTCATGTAGAGATGGCCGTCGGCATAGATCACAGCCGCTGACCCCGCACCCGCCCCTCGCCTTTTCCACAGCACATCGCCGGTCTCCAACTCAACACATGTCGGAAGTCCGTTGTTGCTCCCATGTCCCCCGTAGATGTGGCCATCGACATGCACGAAACCGCCGTGGTGGTTCTGGAATTCTCTCCCCTTCAGATAGTAGTCCTCTTCCATCACCACCCCTCCCTGGCCATCGCCTGAGAGTGATAAGAGAGCTGCCCCGCAGTTGTAGCCGTTGGATGCGAACACACGCCTGCCAACGGCGACCGGAGTCGGGATATTCGCCTGTGGGACGGCGATCTTGTTGTAGCCCCACATCATCTTGCCGTCACTGGCTCGCACTCCGACCACGCCGCGCCCGATGAACTGGACATACAGCCCGACCTTGTCCACCACGAGCTTGATGGGGGAGGAAAAGCCCGCTCCGGCGGCCCCCTTTGGACCAAACGATTCGATGCTACAACTCCACTTCCGTTTACCGGTCCGCTTGTTGAGAAGCACCATAGTGTGTTGGGCCCCACCTGGAGTCCCCACTACCATCTCGCCATCGACCAGCGGCGATTCGGCGTACCCGCGACCATTTTGCAGTTTGCCCTGGAATTCACCCGAGAACGCTCGTTTCCAGATCACACTGCCATCACGCAGCGAGAGACAATGCAAATGGCCATCCGGGTCCAGTGCGTAGACACTCTGGCCATCAATCGTCGGGGTCGACAGCGCTTTGCGGGCCGTCGAGCCGATCCCGGTCGACCATTCTAAAGTGCCATCCGTCGCCGAGAAGCACCGCGCAAAGACCGCATTCCCATCCTTGCCAATCGTGACGATACGCCCCGACGAAATCACGACACTGGCGTATCCCTCACCCAGGCCCTTGATCGACCGCACGAGCCGCGGGCCGCCCTGCGGCCATCGCGTCAGCAACCGTGTGTCGCTGGAGATCCCATTGCGGTTGGGACCTCTCCACTGAGGCCACTCATCGGCGAAGACTGGCGCCGACAGCACCGCCACTACCGCCCAGATCAGTAAACCGCGTCGTTGCATGGCTCCGGAATCCCCTCTCAGGAGTTGATCGCCTGGCCAGTATACGACCGGCACCCAAGCCACCACAACTTCCCGGACTTGCCCCGGCACGTCGACTCGGTGATGCTGTCAACGCTCACCAACTCCTGCCGATGGACTCACTCATGCGAACTTCAATGCTGTTTACGACAACACTGCTGGCGTGCACCATGGCCTCGACGGCCCCGGCCGCATCGCCGGCAGTCAGCACCTTGATCGCCACGCAAGCCTCACGACACACCCTGCGTTGGCGAGAGTTGGCACACTTCACGCCTGCAGCCACTCCGCCAGCCTCCAAGTCACTGCTCGTTGTTACTCTCACCGACGAGCACATGGGCGACGATGGGCTCCTCGTCAAGAACATTGTCTCGAAGATTGTCAAGAATCAGTATGTCGTGGGCATCAGTCTGCGGAACTCCGGAATATCGGATGACGGCATCCGTCAATTGGCCCCCTTGGCTGGACGTCTTCAGTTGCTGGACCTCTATGGCACGCGGATCACAGACGCCGCCATGCCGACCATCGGTTCGTTCGACCATCTCATCGAATTGGACCTCGGTGTCACTCGCGTGACTGCGACAGGGCTTCAAGAAATCAACCGGCTGAAGCAACTCAGTGTCCTCGAGCTCTCCGGCCGCCGCATCACAGATGCTGCAATGGTCTCTCTCGGCGTTCACCCTGGCCTCAGACACCTGACCCTGTCTGGGACCCGTGTCACAGACAAGGGGCTCGCATCGCTCGGTTCGTTGAAACGGCTGACGGCCCTGTCGGTCGCCGGGACACGTATCGAGGGAGCGACTCTTGGAAGCCTCACAACAATCAAGTCCCTGGTGGTCCTCGACCTCGCCGACACCGATGTCACCGGAGAGTCGATCGTACAGCTACAGTCTCTCGAGGATCTGCAGGGGCTCAATCTCGAGAATTGCCCACTTATCGTCGATGCTACGGCCACACACCTGGCGTCTCTTACCTCATTGCGAGGCCTTGTGCTTACCAAAACTGGCTTCGAAAAAGTGTCCATCACCGGCGCCGGGCTCGTTGCCTTATCACGACTGACACGTCTCGAACATCTCAACCTGTCTGCCACTCGTATCAACGATGCGTCCCTGGCGCCACTCGCGAGCCTGCGACAATTGCGAAGCCTGAACCTGGGGCTAACAGCCATCAGCAACGCAGGGCTCATCCACCTGGCCAAACTTGAAAAGTTGCATTCGCTTTCGGTGATTTACCAGGTCGGTTTCGGCGGCACCAAGGTGAACGCTGACGGGCTGGCCCATTTTGCGAAACACCGTTCCCTCCGTCACCTCGACATGACCGGCACCAGAATCAGCGACACCGACATCGACAAACTCAGCGTCATCCCGCAACTCTCCACGCTGACGGTGTCGGGAACTGCGATCACGGCCGAAGGTGCCTCGAAGCTTCGCAAGGCACTACCGAAATGCCGAGTGGTTCACTAATCGAACGCCACACCCGTCATCGCGGCAACCTCTCTGAGGTCAGCCACCACGGCGGCCACCAGAGGGATTCCCTCGCGTCGCCGCACGACTTCCGACTCGCGTTCCGGGTCTCCAGGAATCAACGGGCCGCTGGTTCCCGGTGCAGGTCGCGCCGCCCGGAACGTACGGATCCAATCATCAATCTGTCTCTTGAATTCCGTGGTGTCGATGAACGCGTCAATCCGCATCGCTCCGAACATGTGACCAAGCCCGACCCCAACTCTTCGAGGCGGCTCTTCAAAGTCAGTCGTGAAGACTGGCGTGAAGGGTCCCCAATTTGCACCCGGCAGCACTCCGGAGAGAATGTCGATCATGGCGCCGAGACAATAGCCCTTATGGGCTCCACCTTCACGGGTCGAACCGAGCGGCAGCATCGCGCCACCCTCGGCCATACCGTGCGGGTCGGTCGTCGGCTCACCCTCTCTATCGATGGCCCAACCTGCGGGAATGTCCTTCTCTTCACGCATCGCCATTTCAATCTTGCCGTACGCTGCAGCAGGTGACGCCATGTCGATCACAATGGGAGGCTCCTCGAGGCCTGGAAAAGCGATCGCGATTGGATTCGTGCCGAGCATCCGTTCTGCACCCCACAGAGGCGCCACGATTTTCGTGGTGTTTGTCATCGCCCAGCCCAAGTGGTCGCGCTCCAACGCCTCCAGCACGTAATATCCGGCGATCCCAAAATGGTTCGTACCACGAACACCGACCCAACCGGTCCCGACCTCATCGGCTTTGTCCATTGCCAACCGGTTGGAAAATGGCCCCACCACCAATCCCAGCCCATTGTCGCCATCGACCGTGGCCGTCCCCGGCGTCTCGCGAACGATCTGAATGTCCGGTTTCGGGTTAATCCGTCCGTTATCGAGCATACGCGAATACGCGTGCAGCCTCGCGATCCCGTGAGAGTCAATGCCTCTCAGGTCAGCCTGCGCCAGGATCCGCGCGGCCTCGACTGACTCAGCCTCATCGACGCCAAACGACGCAAACACCCGCTCGGCAAACTCCGAGAGTCGCTCAACCGGATACACGCTGACAGACATGGCCTCACTCCATTCGTTCCACCAACTGCTCCACGACGAGCTTGCCGACGTTCAGTGACGCCGTGGCAGCCGGAGACGGCGCGTTCCCGACGTTGACCACGCGTTCCCCATCCTGCAACAAAAAGTCATCGACCATGCTGCCGTCGGGTCGCAGTGCCTGTGCCCTCACGCCAGCCGGCGCAGACTCGAGGTGTTCGACACGGATCGCCGGCAACAGCCTGGACAGCGCCTTGACAAAGGCGCGCTTACTGAATGAACGCCACATTTCCCCCATGCCTGTGCGCCAATGACGAGAGGCCATCCTCAGGAAACCGACATAGCTGATTGATTCGCAGAGATCTCGCAGGTTGATGTCTCGCTTGCGATACCCCTCGCGTGCAAATGCCAACACCGCATTGGGGCCGCATTCGACGCCACCACCGATCATTCTCGTGAAGTGCACCCCGAGGAATGGGAACTTCGGGTCTGGGGTCGGATAAATGAGGCTACGACACAGGTGATGAGCCTCCGGTTTCAGTTCATAGTACTCGCCGCGAAAAGGGACAATCTTGGCCTCGGGAATGACACCGGTCATCTTCGTCACACGATCGCAATGCAGCCCCGTGCAATTGACCATCCAGGAGGCGGTGATATCCCCGGCTGTCGATTTCACAACCACGCCACCCGGTTCGCGTCCAATTCCTGTCACACGCGCCCCCAGGCGGACTTCGGCGCCCGAAGCCGTCACGATTTCCTGCAACCGACGACAGACGGCGCGGTAGTCGACAATTCCCGCCTCGGGGACGTGGATCGCGCGAATTCCGGCAGCGTGCGGTTCCAGCTCCCTCAAACGCTCAGCCCCAACCATTTCGCAATTCACCCCATTGGCTTGTCCTCGCTCGTAGATCCGTTCCAGACGCCCCAGCTCGGACTCGTCGAGTGCCACGATGACCTTGCCGCACCTTTCAAAGGGAATGCCGTGCTCGTCACAGAATTCTTCCATGGCCAGCTTGCCGGCGCGACAGTTGATCGCCTTGAGCGAACCGGGCTTGTAGTAGATCCCCGAGTGCAACACGCCGGAGTTGTTGCCGGTTTGGTGCCGGGCCACAGCCGGCTCCTTCTCCAGCAACACGACTCGGCTATCGGGAAATCGCTGGAGATAGCGATAGGCTGTGGCGAGCCCTACGATCCCACCACCGGCAATCACAAGATCCACATCTGACACGTTTTCGCACCTCGATCTGTTGGCCGTCCGGTATCGGCAGGCCCTGCTAGTCGCGGAAGGCGTCTCCGAACGCCTTCCGGCCACCGGAGCCAATCGCATCGTTGTCCACGGTGTCACGGATGCCGCACGCGGCACATTGGGGATCATCTCGATCGGAGCACAGGAGAGCCAGGCCCCCACAGCTGCCCACCAATCCGCGGCCCCGTCCGATCACCCCGGCCGACAGCCCGGTCACCGCCAACACGATCACCAGGAGTGTGACGGCCCAAGTTCCAAGCCACGACATGCCACCCGTTGCTGCCGCGCCGGTCGCGACGGCAAATCCGGGCGTCGTCTGTTCAACAATCGTCCCTTCGCGTCGCAGTAGAAACAGCACTTCCACTCCTGCCGACCTCGCCAAACGACGCCCGTCCCGCGCCCCCAGGACCACCAGGGCCGTCGCCCACGCATCTGCCGTCAGGCCGTCCTCCGCCACGACTGTCGCCGAGGCGAGCTCATGGGAGACCGGCCTGTGGCTGCGAGGATCGATGGTGTGAGAATGCGACTTTCCGCCCCATACACGACGGTTCCTATAATCTCCTGAAGTCGCCACTCCGCGGGGAATTCCGGCCAAGTGCAGCACCTGTCGCACCGTCCTCTTCCCTGGGACGGGTTCTTCAACGCCAAGCCTCCAGGGTGTCCCGTCCGCCTTTTCACCGCTGACACGCGTCTCGCCACCGACCTCTACGAGGTATCCCGTCACTCGAAGAGATTCCAGGTGTCGTCCCACGCAATCGACGGCATACCCCTTGGCGATTGCCGACAGGTCGATGGTGGTATTCGGTTTCCGTTTCCTGATCGCCGGCGGATCACTCCTTGCTTCCACCAGCTCCCACCCAACGGCTTCCGCGACCCTCGCCACTTCTTCTGTGCTCGGCGGCTGCTGGGCCGCCTCGGCCCCAAATCCCCAAAGCCGTACCAGGGGTTGCACGGTGATGTCAAACGCACCATCAGTCTGCAGGGACAACTCGCTGGCCCGCCCAACCACGAAGGCCGTCTCAAAGGAGACTGAGTACCAGTCCGTCGACTGAGACCGATTGAATCCGGAGACTTCAGAATCCGTCTTCCAGGTCGACATCCGGGAGTCGATCCGTTCGAGAATTGATGCAATCTCGTCTGCGACAACACCTTTCGGAACACCATCATGACTGGCATCACGCCAGTGCCACGTGGCATGCCATGTCGTGCCCATCGTCTTTCCGTCTGACATGTCCTCGGCACGGGCGGCGCCATCCCAGGTGCCCACTGTCAGCAGCAACGCGACACAGCCTCGCAAGAGTCTCACTGCTGCGTCTCCGGACGGCCTGTCGTGGAATCTCGGTAAGCGTGGGGACCGGCTAGCACGACAACCGTGCTCACTAGCCACCGAAGTCGTCGAATGCGACGTTTTCCGGTTCAACTCCCAGATCGTCCAGCATTTCACGCACCGCCTTGAGCATCAAGGGAGGACCGCAAATGTAGTATTCGCAATCTTCGGGGGCCGGGTGGTGCAACAGGTAGTTGTTGAGCAACACCTGGTGAATGAACCCGGTGTCACCGGTCCAGTCGTCCTCGGGCAGCGGATCTGACAGTGCCACATGCCACGAGAAGTTCTCGTTGGCTGCGGCCAGCTCATCAAATTCCTCGGTGTAAAACATTTCCCGCAGGCTGCGTGCCCCGTACCAGTAGGACACTTTACGGTGCGTCGCGCGCTGCTTGAACAGCTCGAAGATGTGGCTCCGCAGCGGTGCCATTCCAGCACCTCCACCGATATAGACCATCTCGTTGTCTGTGTCCTTGATGAAGAACTCCCCGTAGGGACCAGAGATGGTCACCGGGTCACCCGGTTTCAGGTTGAAGATGTACGAGGACACCTGCCCGGGTGGGGTCCCCTCGGGGGCACGCGGAGGCGGTGTGGCCACGCGGACGTTGAGCATGATGATGCCCGTTTCGCCTGGATAGTTCGCCATCGAATAGGCTCGAACCACCTCGGCCTCCACGACCGACTTGACGTCCCACAGGCTGAAACGATCCCAGTCCTCGTGGTATTCCTCCTCGACGTCAAACGTACTGTAACTCAATTCGTGCGGCGGCACCTCGATTTGGATATAGCCACCAGGCTTGAACCCAACCTCTTCCCCCTCGGGCAACTCGAGCACGAGTTCCTTGATGAACGTGGCCACATTCCGGTTGCTTCGAACCCGACACTCCCACTTGCTCGTCTCAAACACCTCGGGTGGCACTTCCACCTGCATGTTCTGCTTGACGGCCACCTGGCAGCTCAATCGCATGCCCTCTCGCGCCTCGCGGCGCGTGATGTGCCCGGTTTCCGTCGCCAGGATTTCACCGCCACCGGCATGCACGTGCACCTTGCACTGGGCGCAGGTGCCACCGCCGCCGCACGCCGAAGAGACGAACACACCGTGGTCAGCCAACACGCCCAGCAGTTTTCCCCCGGGGGCGACCGTCAGCGTCTCCTGCTCGTTGATCACGATCTGCACCTCACCTCCCGGCTCAAGGCGCGCCCTCGCCAGCAGGATGATGGCCACCAGCATCAGCACGATGCCGGTGAATACGATCACGCCCAAAAACACTTGCGTCACAGCTGGATCCCTCCAAAGGCCATGAACGCCAGTGCCATCAAGCCGACCGTGATGAATGTGATGCCCAATCCCCTCAGGCCGGGCGGCACATCCGAGTACTTGAGTTTCTCGCGGATGCCGGCGAGGGCCATTATGGACATCGCCCATCCGATCCCCGACCCCACCCCAAACACAACGCTCTCGCCAAACGCATAATCTCGTTCGGCCATGAGCAACGTACCGCCGAGAATGGCGCAATTCACAGTAATCAGCGGTAGGAAGATGCCCAGTGCGTTGTACAGCGGTGGGAAATAGCGATCCAACGTCATCTCGAGGATTTGCACCATCGCAGCAATCACGCCGATGTAACTGATGAGCCCCAGGAATCGGAGATCCACCGACGAGTCGACCCCGCCCCAGGCCAAAGCGCCTGGTTTCAGCAAACCATTGAGGATCAGGTTGTTGACCGGCACCGTGATCCCCTGGATCACGATGACCGCGATCCCAAGCCCAATCGCAGTCTTCACGTCCTTCGAAACCGCCAGAAAGGTGCACATGCCGAGGAAGAAAGCCAGCGCGAGGTTTTCGATGAACACGGCCTTCAGAAACAGGCTCAGATAATGCTCGAGTCCCATCCCGATCACTCCCCTTCCACCTGTTCGGGTTTCCACGTTCGCAATGCCCAGATCGCCAGCCCGATCAGGAAAAATGCACTGGGAGGCAAAAGCAGCAGGCCGTTGGGTTCAAACCACCCGCCGTCCCCACGCGTTCTCAGGATCGTGTGCCCGTAGAGCGTTCCGCTTCCGAACAGTTCTCGGATCACCGCGACCCCGACGAGGATCACGCTGTATCCGAGGCCATTGCCAAGCCCGTCCAGGAAGCTCAGCTTCGGTCCATTCTTCATGGCAAAGCCTTCGGCTCGACCCATCACGATACAGTTCGTGATGATCAGCCCGACAAACACCGACAATTGCTGGCTCACCGAGAAGGCGTACGCCTGGATCACCTGGTCGACTACGATGACCAGCGAGGCAATGATCGTCATCTGCGCAATGATCCGGATCCGACTGGGGATCTGGTTGCGGATCAGTGACACCGATGCATTGGAGCAGGCGACAACGAAGATCACCGCCGCACACATCACCAGCGTCGGCTTCAATTGTGTCGTCACCGCCAGGGCGCTGCAGATCCCGAGTACCTGCAATGCAATCGGGTTATTGTCAAACAGTGGGTCCAGCAGGACGTCACGAGGCTTGGGATCAGCCACCGGCCACCCCCTCCCCACTGGCAACTTCAGATTCTTTTCTGGCCAGCCGTCTCAAGAACGGGCCGTAGCCATCCTCGCCCAGCCAGAATGCCAGCATATTGCTGACACCATTGGAGGTGATGGTCGCTCCGGTGAGCGCATCGACATCATGCGGCCCCGAAGGAGACTTGGTCACCCTCAACTGCACGGCCCAGGCCTTGTCGAAGATTCGCTTGCCGGGCCACTTGGATTTCCAGTTCACATTGTCGACCTCACCACCGAGGCCGGGAGTTTCGCCGTGTGAGTAATAGGCCAGTCCACGCACCGTCGCCGCTTCCGGTCCACCTCGCAGCGAAGCAACGTCAATCGCGATAAAACCCTTCAAGGTCGACCACAGTCCGTAGCCGCGAATGGGTACGACCACAGTCTCCACGCGTCCGTCGTCTCCCGCCGTCGAGGCTGCCTGGACGAGGTGCACCCATCCGACATCTTCGCGACGTTTGATCCCCGCAATATCACGTCCGGGTGACGCCGCAAGATCGAGGCCACTGCTGGAGGCCGGGTCACGCGACGCCTCCACCTGGTCGTAATCCCGCTCGGCCTCTGTCGTGGCGACGTCTTCGCCAGTCCCCATGGTCACACGTCGGCTCTTCACAAATCGCTCGAAGAACTCCGAAAGGTCCTTCACACCCCTCTCTTCAAATAACTCCTCAAATCCCCCTTCCGCGTCGAGCTGCCCTGGGAAAGCGGCCTTCAGGATGTTGCGGCGCATCTCGTCGGCGCGATTCTGCTTTTGACGCTCTCGTAGCGTCACAGCCGAAAAGGAAACCAAGAACGAACACACCAGGCACAGTAACAACGCGACCTGGAAAGTCTGTCGAGTCGACTCACGCGCCATCATCGCCCTCCCGCGCGAGGCGTCTCTTGATGTTGGCCTGCAACACGAAGTAGTCGATCAGCGGTGCAAAGACATTGCCAAAGAGGATCGCGAGCATAATGCCCTCGGGATACGCCGGGTTGATGACACGGACCAGAATCGTCATCAGTCCGATCAGGGCGCCGTAAAACCACTGTCCGGTGCGGGTCATCGAGGCAGATACCGGATCGGTCGCCATGAAAACCGTACCGAACGCAAATCCGCCGACCACCCAGTGCCAGTGCACTGGCAGAGCGAACAGGGCATTTGAGGAGCTCCCCACCAGATTCACCACGAGCGTCCAGGCCGTCGCCGAGGCAAACAGTGACACCATGATTCGCCACGAACCGATACCCGTGCCGACGAGCACCAGGGCTCCAAACAAACAAGCCAGTGCCGAAGTCTCGCCCATCGAACCGGGAGTGATGCCAAGGAAGTTGTCCCACCATGACCACCCGGCCACGGTGTCCTTCGCGGCGACAGGAGCCGCAGCAGCCAACTCCCCCAGCGGTGTGGCAGCCGTGTGTCCATCGACCGCCACCCACACTCGATCACCGACCATCGACGTGGCGTTGTTGAAATACAGGAAGGCACGCGCGGTCAACGCGGGATTGAGAAAGTTCCGGCCGCTGCCCCCAAACACCTCTTTCCCAATCACGACACCAAAGCTGGTTCCCAGGGCCACTTGCCACAACGGGATCGACGGAGGCAACGTCAAAGGCAGCAACATACCCGTGACCAACATGCCCTCGTTGAGTTCATGGCGGCGGAGGCAGCAGAACAACAATTCCCACGCGCCCCCCACCATGTTGCAGACGAGATAGACCGGCAGAAAATAGAGGCCTCCGTGGACCACGTTGGCCAAGAAAGACGCAGGGTCGAAGGACAGACCGAGTCCCAGCAAGACCGCCCCTCTCCATGAGGCTTCGGCTGACGCCTGCAGAGCCGTGTCGGCAGCCAGGGCGGCATTCGCCTGATAGCCGGTGTTCCAAAACGCCATCGCCACACACGGCAGCAACGCCACGATGACGGTGCTCATCATTCGCTTCGTGTCGAGAGCGTCTCGTACGTGTGTCAGTCCTGAGGTTCTGTCTCCCGGCGAAAACAGGAAGCTGTCAATCCCCTCGTACAACGGATACAGCTTCCCCCACTTCCCACCCTTTTCGAAGTGGGGCTCCAAGGAGTCGAGGATGCGTCGTACGAATCGCATGGAATCGGATCAGCCTTCGTGTCGAATCTCTTCAAGAGCCTCTCGCAACAACCGGCCGAAGTCATACTTGCCCGGACAGACATACGTGCAGAGCGCGAGGTCCTCCTCGTCCAACTCGAGGGCCCCGAGGGCTCTGGCTGTTTCGGTATCACCAACAGCCAGTGCCCGGAGCAGATACGTGGCCAGCACGTCGAGAGGCATCACCCGCTCGTAGCTGCCAATCGGGACCATGGCGCGATCACTGCCATTGAGCGACGTGTTAAATCGGTACCGCGAGGTCGGTGTGGACCACCCCAACCACTTTTCGATGGCGCACCTGGCCGATCCGGCAAAGGCCCGTGTCACCGAAAACCTGTCACCCCCAGGTCGCTGCCACCCCAGCCACTCTCGCTCAACCGCCTCGGGCAACATCGACACCTGCAGGTGATAACGCCCGAGAAACGCCTCTGGCCCCACTGCCAGCCGGCCCGAGAGGACCGAACCTGAGATCACCCGATGGGAAACCTCGTTGGACTCACCAACAGTCAACTCCTCCACACAGGCTCCCCATGTCGTGCGTACTAGACGCGGCGACACACACGACGGGCCGCACAACGCCACGACTCTTGATGTGTCCACTTCACCCGTCCGCACCAGCTTTCCGATCGCCACCACGTCCTGGTAACCAATGTGCCAACAGACGCGCCGTTCACTCACCGGCCTCAAAAAATGCATATGCGTGCCTGGCAACCCGGCAGGATGGGGCCCGGAAAATGTTTCGTGCACAACGCCCGGTAGATCTGTGCCAGGAATGCCTGACTCGGGACGTGTCACCAGGTAGACGGTGGCACAGACAGCACGCACCAGGAGCCTGGTGCCCAGCACAAAGTCGGCCTCCTGTCCCGCCAGCACTATCTCGGGGTCGGGAGCATGCGGCTGTGTATCCATCGCCGTGATGAACACCGCAGCAGGCTCGGAGGTCGGATTCGGAATTGTGCTGAAGGGACGCTGTCGCAATGACGTCCAGAGCCCTGATTGGACGAGCAATTCGCGAGCGGTCAAAGACGTCAGCGTGTCCAGTTCGTTCTCGGTCACCCCCGTGAATGACTCCGCCGGCTCATCTTCGACCTCGATGACCAGCGACTCAAAGACGCGCTTCGGCCCCCGGTTGATCTCAATCACGTGGCCACCAGCCGGGGCCGTGAAAACAACACCTTCATTCTTGCGGTCGGTCAGGAGTCGACTTCCGCGGCGCACACGATCGCCGACGGCCACTTCCATGGCCGGCCTCATGCCAACGTAATCCCCACCCAAGAGCGCGACCCGACTTGCCCCGGCTGCCACAGAGATATTCTGGGCGGGGGCACCATGGATCGGCAGGTCGAGGCCCTGCTTGATCGGAATCATCCAGCCAACAGTCCCTTACCAGCCGGCCGGCCCTCACACCCGCTGCCACCACGTGTCCGGGGCCGAATTCGCCTTCGAGTCAGCCGGTATTTTACAGTCCGAGTCGAAAAATGACAGGCCGCCATACACCGCATTTTGGCACTACAGCCTTACAGTAACCCCGGGCAACACACGCCACTGCCACGAAGCCGGAACCGCGAGCAGATGTCGTCAAAACTCCTTGCGTTCACAAACCCCGCACGCGAGAATCGGGGTTGATTCCGGAACGCAGTCGCGTTACGTAGCAGGAGTCACCTGGAATGCATCCCCACATTTGTAGCGCGTTACAGTCTACTTGACAGGAGATGGACATGCGTCGTTCCATGCGGGCCACCCGTCCAGCTACGACCTCCCGTCGTGCTTTCACTCTGATCGAGTTGCTCGTGGTGATCGCAATCATCGCGATCCTGATCGCACTGCTGCTCCCGGCTGTCCAACAGGCAAGGGAAGCGGCCCGGCGGACCCAGTGCAAGAACCGCCTCAAACAAATCGCCCTGGCCGCCCAGAACTTCCACGACCAACGCAACACGTTGCCTCCCGGCTACCTCGGGCCACTCCCGGTCGGGACCAGAAACACTAACTCCAACATTGGAACCTTCCAACAGATCGGCATCCTGGTCTATCTGCTGCCGCTCATGGAGCAGGGCAACCTAGAAAAACAAGTACAGGTGATCAAGATCCTCGATCAACCTGGGCAAGCGTGGTGGCGAGACGCCGTTACCTGGACAACAGCTCACTGGAAAATCCCGGCCTTCATCTGCCCTTCGGCGAACCCCTACGGAAATGAGCTCGGCACGACGGCAACCACTAACACCTTCGGACCGGCCAGCGCCAACTGGGGCACGCTCGAATTGTGGTACTTCCCGCATCCGTGGGGCACTAACCTCGGCCGCACCAACTACGTTGGCGTCTCCGGTGTTCTGGGCATGGTTCCGGTCACAAACGGCTGGTACAACTGGCACGGCGCGTTGGGTAACCGAACCAAGTTCAAGATCAGCGAAATTGTTGACGGGGCGAGCTACACGCTTCTCTTCGGTGAACACACCGGTGGCATCCACGTCATCAGCAACCGCGACCGCCACTTGTTCGCTCATTCCTGGATCGGCACCGGCACCATGCCGGTTGCCTGGGGCCTGGATGGCAAGGAGTGGTATCGTTTCAGCAGCGAACACAACGACCAGGTGAACTTCGCCATGGCCGACGGCAGCGTCCAGACCATCAACGTCAACATGGACATCTGGAAATTCCGCTACCACGCTGGCATGGAGGACCGGAACCCCACAGAGGGCCTGTAGGCGTCTCTGCCTTGCCACCCCTGCTTTTCCTTTTTCACGCATCAAGACAGCCTGGCACACACGGTGAATCTATCATGAGACTCTTGCACTCCCTCGTTCTGGCCTCTGCCCTCCTGTTCCCCATCGTCGGCTGTGGGGGAGCAGGGACTGGCGAGAACGAAGAACCGACCGATGTCTCTCAGCAACCGGAAGCAGACCCGTTTTCCGGCGGCACGAACGATCTGATCGACACCGAGGACGGCAAAGCCGCTCTCACGGCGCCGCCCCTCGACTTCAACTCGGAGCAGGGGAGCAAGGGCCCGTAGCCCGCCCGAGGTTCCACCCGCCCCCGGCCCGTTTGCCCAGACAGGCAAAACCCCTCCGCAAGTCACCGCTGCCAGCCCACGCCAACGCCCCCGTCTGTCAGCGGGAGTGACGCTGTCGCCTGGGAAGCAGGTGGACGGCGTTTCCGCACGCGTGCTCACACGCCTCGCACCAGGTCTCCGACATCGTGGGATGTGGGTGCATGGCGCGTGACCACTCTGCGGGGCTCAGCTTCCGGGTGATCGCCAGTGACGCCTCTCCAATCAGTTCACCGGCACCGGCCCCCACGACACCAGCGCCGACCACCTCGCCCGAATCGGCGTCCACGATCACCTTCGTCAACCCGTCTGTCGCGTGCATTGCGTGTGCTCGTCCGCTCGACATCCAGGGAACTCGTGTCACTCGGACAGCACGCCCAGACGCTCGCGCCGCGGTCTCCGTGAGACCGCACCAGGCCACCTCCGGATCAGTAAACACCACGGCGGGAATCACCGCCGAATCGGCCGTCACATTCTCCCGTCCCAACACTGTATGGACGACGTTTCGGGCCTCGCCAGCGGCTTTGTGCGCGAGCATGACACCGCCGCACACATCACCGACTGCCAGGACACTCGGACAGGCTGTCCGTCCCGCCGAGTCGACGACAACTTCGCCGACAGGCCCGAATTCGACGCCCAATCCCTCCAGGCCCAGCCCGCTGCTGTTGGGCCGACGTCCGACCGCCACCAGAACCCGATCATATCGCCCGATGCCGACAACTCCCTCATCACCAGTCCACGTCGCCGTCACGGCCCCATCGCCGGGCTCGAGAGACGTGACCTGCGTATTCAGGTGAATGGCAGAAAACGCAGACTCGAGCGCCCGAGTGAGCGGCTTCACCAAGTCGCGGTCGACTCCCGGAAGCAGCCCCGACTCCATCTCAACCACTTCCACCTCGCTGCCCAGCGCCGCGAACACCGTGCCCAGTTCCAGTCCGACGTACCCGCCTCCAATGACCAGAAGACGCCCGGGGATCTCCTCGAGTTTCAGCGCCTGCGTCGAGTCCATCACAAGCGGACTGTCAACTCGCAACGCTGGTGGACAAATCGCCGTTGAGCCCGTGGCGATGACCAGGTGCTCAAAGCAGAGCCGTTGGACAGTCTCCGGACCGGAAACCACCTCCAACTCGTGGGCCCCCGTGAGCCGACCAGCCCCTCGGATCCACCTCACCTGCCTGGCACTGGCCAGTTGCTCCAAGCCTCCACCGAGCCCGGCAATCACCTCCTGTTTCCACTGCCTCAGTCTCTCCAGGTCGATTTCCGGGGGCGAGAACCCGATCCCAGATCTCTCGCAGAGGCGAGCCTCGTTGATCACCCTCGCCACGTGCAACAAGGCCTTGGAGGGAATACAACCGTCGTTCAGACACGTGCCCCCCAGGCGAACACCCTCATCCACGATGATGACGTCGCGTCCGGCATCAGCGGCTGCAAACGCGACCGGATAACCACCGGGCCCACCGCCCAGGATGACCAATGGTCTCGCGCCCGTCTCATCGACGCTCATGGTTCGTCCCGCGTGCCACCCGAACGGCGGATCATGACGCGTGAGAAGCTGCCTGGGGAATCAACGCAGCCCCGCCAGCTCCTGGAGCAACTGCCAGTTTCCGAGCCGATCCGCCTGCGCGAGCATCAGGGTATCGGAGGGATTGCCCTCGCGATCAAAGTGCTTGGCGAAGCGTCCCTCGCTGCGACAGAAGTCTATGAAGTCCACCTGTTCGCCGGATTTCGGATTGGTCCACCAGTCGTCCTTCATCGACGGATTGCCCTGCAGGCTCAACCGTTCACGAATGGTGTCTCCCTTGTCGGGGTCATGCACCAGCAGCGGAAAGGCCCGCGTGTCGACCGCCATCTTGGCCTGGTCCATCGCCATGTTGTCAGCGACGCCGTGCTCGGGCTGGCAGGTGGTGTAGCAGTTAATCAGCGACGGACCGTCGAATTCCATCGCTCCCAGAACGGCTTTGTAAAAGTGGTTGACGTGGGCACATGTGGTTTGCGCCACAAACGTCCGAGGATGCATCATGGCGATCTGGGCGATCTCTTTGCGGAGTTCCTGCTTGCCGCCGTAGGCCTTGCCATGCACGCTCATCTTCGTGTTTTGCCCGGTGTACGTGCTGGTGGACGCCTGTCCACCGGTGTTGGAGTAGACCTGTGTGTCGAGGACGAAGACGTTGACATTCATGCCCGACGCCAACAATCGTGACAGCGACTGAAAACCGATGTCGAACATCGCACCGTCACCGCCAATGCACCACAGGGGATACTCGGACATCCCCATTTGGTCCCAGCGACTCCGTACTCCCATCGCATCTGCTGGAGCATTTTCAAACAGTGAATTGGTCCAAGGCACGAGGTACGGATTGTACGGATAGGTTGAGGTGTAAACCGTGTTGCAGCCGGTCGCCGCCACGATCCCCCAACGGTCGCCGTACTTGGCGCCTGTCGCTGCACACATCATCCGCAGTGCGGTGCCTTCACCGCAGCCGGCACAGCTGCCAGCCCCGCCGACATACATGAAGGATTCTTCCTTCAGCATCATGTCAATCAGGACGTTTTCATTGACGTACGAGTTGTCAGATGGTCCCACTTCCTTGAAGAGGCGGTGAGACTTCCGAATCGTTGTCATCACCTCTTCGGACTTCGGCACCATTTTCAGCGCCTTGTCGTCGCAGACGGTGACACACTCGGCGCACCCCTTGCACTTGCTCGGGTCGATGATGATGGAGAAACGCCCGCCTTCACGCCCCTTCTTTTGTGGTCCGTCGTAGAATTTTCGCGTCTTGGACCACTGGGCCTCAAACATCTCGCGATCGTCGGTGTCTTCGATTTTCTCGAGCTGCGTATTCAGATCGCTCTCGGCGAGCACTTTGCCCAGGATCGCCGTGTCCGGGCATTCGGTCACACAATCCATGCAAGCCGTGCAGTTCTCGGTGATGTAGATCGGGATTTCCGGTGCGACGTAGCTGAAGTCCCGCAACGTCGCCGTCCCGGCGGGAATGACTGACCGGGCAACCGACAGGTCCGCCGGCAGACCCTTTTCAGCGATGCCGTCCTCGTAACCCTTGATGATTCGCTCGTTGAAATCGTCCACGTCGAGCACCGGTAGTTCGACCGGCACGAAATCCTTGTCCACCAACGTTCCGTAGCTGTTGTTATTGAACGGATCGCGGTCGTTTGCATCGTTGATTGACACCGATGTATCTGCAGTCGCCATGACGTTTCCCTCGTATCTGTCTCCGGCACACCCTGTCCGCCGGAAAATCATGTCCTGTTGATTGCGTGCCGGAGCACGATCTCTCATGGCCTTGCCGGCCTGCGTATCAGTCGGAACCGTTGCTCCCCTGGATCAGATCCTGGGGAATCTCCTGCATCTCGCTGTAGCCACGTTTGACGCATGTGAGATTGTCCTGAACAACCTGTTCGCCTCGCTTGCCAAAGTACTTCCGCAGGGCCTTTTCCACGCCGGCGTAGACTTCGTCATCCCCCATACCACTCTCTGTGGCATAGGGAGTCAGTTTCAGGAATGCACCCAGCAACACGATCCCCTGCATACGCATTTCGAGGTCCGCCACCGATGCCACTTCGCGCGCGATGTTGACCATGTCCGCGTAGAAGATTCGATACTCCCCCTTCCGAATCACCTCTTTCTGGTGTTCCGGAATCCGGGTCCAGACATCAGCCGCGTCCTGGAAGTGGCTCTGCATGAACACCGAACCACCTTCAACCATTCCCTTCAGCGGATACCCACTATCCAGGGCAGTTGTGTCATTGAGCACGACGAGGTTGACGTATTCCAGTTCGCTGTGCGAATAGATGTGTGAGTCTGCGATCGTCAGATAGTAGGTCGTCGGCAGGCCCTTTTTCTCCGAACCGTATTTCGGATATGCCTGCACGTCCTTTCCAAACACCTGGCCCCCAATGGTGGCGATCACCTTGTTGGAGGTGACCGAGCCAAAACCTCCCACCGAGTGGCCCCGCATCGAAAAGGCACCAGGAGGCCTGAGGTCCGGGTCGTCTGTATTGGTCAGCGAAAGCGGGTGATCGATACCGACGCAGAAAAAGTCCTGTCCGTCGTTGATCATATTGTCAAAGATCGCGTTGATATCGCCTGGGCGAACGTCTCGGCTCCCGAGCCCTGCTGCGCCGTGGTAGATTCTCGGAGCGCCCTCGATCTTCTCGTGCCCCATCTGCCCTGCCAGGGCGTCGCAGAATGCCGCCTTGATCTCACGGGTCAGGTGATTTCCCGTCGTCGACAGCGGATCATCCATCCGCTCAATGATCGAGATGGCCGTACAGTCCTTCAGCGCCTCGACGAGCTGCCGTGCCGGGAACGGGCGGAAGCAGTAGATGTTCAGGCAACCAGCCTTGACCCCCTTTTCATCCCGCAGGTAGTCCACAGTGGTTTGGGCCGTTTCCATGTACGAGCCAATCCCTACAAGGATGTACTCTGCGTCCTCGCATCGGTAGGCGTCCAGGAAGTCGTACTTGCGGCCGGTTTTGGCGTAGAATTCGTCAAACGCATCCTGCAGATGTTCCTCCACAGTGTCGTAGAACCACCGCTGGGCAATCTTGCCCTTCATGTATGAGTCCTGGTTCTGGACCACGCCCGACATCAGCGGATTGTCCGGATCCATCAGGTTGGTGAGTTTCTCCTCCGGCTTTCCAACATATTCCTTCATGAACTCCGGCTCACACAACAACACGCTCTCGACCGTGTGTGTGGTTAGAAATCCGTCCTGGACGTTGAGGAACGGCACCTGCGAGGCTTCAGCAGCCCGTCGCGAAATCAGGCACATGTCGCCCGCCTCCTGGGCATTGCGAGCAAACAACACTCCCCAGTTGGCATCCGCCACTGCCATGACGTCATCGTGGCCGGCGTGGACGTTCAGGCTGTGACTGGTCAAAGCCCGGGCTCCGATGTTGAACACGACGCCGAGCCTCTTGCCCGCGATGGTGTACAACACTTCCTTCATCAACACGAGTCCCTGGCCGGACGTGAAGTTCGTGACGCGGCCGCCTGCTGCCGCAAACCCCTCGCAAAACGTCGCAGACGAGTGCTCGCTCTCAGGCTCCACAAAAACCAGTTCGTCGCCCCACAGGTTGGGGATGCCGTTTTGAACCGCGGCATTGAAACCGCTGCCCATCGTGGTCGAACTGGTAATCGGAAAAGCCCCCGATCCCTGACAAATCCGAGTCTCGACCCAGACCACGGCCTCGGCCCCATCACATGTGACCGGGATTCCCGGGTATTGAAACTTCTGTTCGGTCTCTTCGGAAACCGGTGTCTGTGTTCCGTCAAGCGTTCCTGTCGCCATCGAGTTCTCACCCTCAGTCGGTATAGACCCGCCCCGAGCTTCAACGACCGAAATTCGGCGTCAAAACAGGGCAAACCTCATTATGACAGGTGATCCCTTGAGCGGCAATCCCTTCTGTGGCAGCAGGTTATCAACGCGGTTCGCAGCCGACACACAGATCCGCACTAAGACCTGTCGGTCTTAACACCCCTGTCACCTCTGCCCTTGCCGACTGACTCGCCACGCACCACAATCCGCAACTGCAAGGGGGACGTCCCAGTACCGGTTCACCCCCTCCTCTGCACCGCATTCCTTTTGTCGCAACACCACTTCTGGCAAGACACTCATGGCACCTCGAGTCGCCACGGTCGACGTTCTGATGGATCTGCAGCAGGTCACTGTTGAGGATCTGGCCGAGCGTACTGGATTGCATATCGAGAGAGCCGAGGCGATCGCGCTGGGGCGGTGGACCCCATCACCGGCCGACCGCACTCGCATCGCGGCGGCTTTTGACGTCGACATTGCGCAAATCAGCTGGGGCCACACCTTGGACCCCCGCAATGTCCGCTATCGGCAGTTTGGTTTGCAGGAAGAGATCTAGTGGCCACGTCGAGTGTCGCGGAACTGTGTCATCAGCGCAGCTGGACCGTCGAGGACCTGACTACCGCCTGCGGGCTAGATGCCCAACGGGTCCTTGCCATCGTTCTCGGACGCTGGACCCCATCTCCGGCCGACCGTCGCGCCGTTGCCGCGGCTCTCGATGTTGAAGTCGAAGACATCACCTGGGGCCACGTCACACCGATTCAACACATTTATGGCCAGGGGCCCGGCTGAAATTCTCCTCACCACCCAGCTGCCGCTCCCGATTGTCACATCACGCGGTCGACGCCCCACGCGTACCGTTTCCCGGTGGGAAACTCCTTGAATTCACGGGAAAACGGCTTGGCAATGCTGTCCTTACGATAAACCGCATTCACGGCGTCGAGAAGCTCGGTGATCTCTGGAGACAGGTACCCGATGCCCAGAACTTCAAACCACTCGCCATTGACATCAAAGACGCCAAACCGGTCCGGCCAGACCTGGACCTTCTTCGGAATGCTCAACTCCGAACGTATCCGCTTCAGAAAGACCAGCGACTCTTCCAGCGTACCGTCAGCGTAGTTGTAGGACGCCCGGGGAGATGGGTCCTCGACCATGCCAGTCCAATGCCCTCCCGAACTTGACGACTGTCCAGTTCTTGACTAATCAAAACCTAAATCACGCTCGCGACCTTCACGACCGGTCGCTGGCAGTGCACACCCGATCATCGCCCAAGGCGCCCCCATGTCAACCACGTCACGATTCGTGCTTCCGCTTCTCGCACTCCACGTCGGGGGATTTTTGGGGTGCAACCCCGCTCCAGCCCCTCCGCCGACCGGCACAGCGGGGAAGGCGGCCGGGTCTACAGGCGTCACGACGCCCTACGCGATCGCCACGACCTGCGGCATGGTGACCGACATCGTCTCGGTGGTCGCCGGCGACAAGGGCAACGTTTCGGCACTGATGGGCACGGGTGTCGACCCTCACACGTACAAGCCCACCCGCAATGACCAGAAGATGCTACTCAGCTCCGACATCGTCTTCTATTCGGGCCTCATGCTTGAAGGTCGCATGAGCGATACATTTGCTCGCGTCGGTCGTGGCGGCAAGCCGGTGTACGCAGTGACCGAGCAGATCAGTGAAGACTTTCTCAGGGAGCCTCCTGAATTCGAAGGCCACTGGGACCCCCATGTCTGGATGGACATCAAGGCTTGGAGCCAGTGTGTGGACGTCGTGGCGGAGGCCCTGGCCAGCTACGACTCGGCCCATGCCGACGAGTACAAGCAGCGGGCCAGGGACTATCAGGCCGAACTGAGAGAAATGGACGCCTATGTTTCCGAGCGGATCGCTTCGATCCCTGAGGACAGCCGCTGGCTCGTCACAGCCCATGACGCCTTCGGCTACTTCTCACGGGCCTACAAGATTCCTGTCAAAAGCGCCCAGGGCATTTCGACAGAATCCGAAGCCGCCGTTGACGACATCAACGCATTGGTCGACTTTCTGGTGACACACAAAATCCGGACAATGTTTGTTGAGAGCAGCGTCAACTCCAAGAATGTCGTGGCGATCGTCGAGGGGTGCCGGCAGAAACAGTGGGACGTGAGGATAGGCGGGAAGCTGTTTTCGGACGCGATGGGCGTTCCGGGCACCTACACGGGCACCTATCTCGGTATGATGGATCACAACGCGACGACGATCGCCCGCGCGCTCGGCGGGGAGGCCCCCGAGAAAGGCAAGAACGGCAAGCTCACGCCGCCCGGCGACGGCGAGTGAGCTGGGATCTTTAGACACGATGTCCTCATCGACCGACCGAGTGGCACAGCATCCGCCGTCCGCTCCGCTGGCGATCCATGACATGACTGTCGCCTATCACAGGCGGCCTGTCTTGTGGGACATCGACTACGACGCACCACCTGGACAATTGACGGCCATTGTCGGCCCCAATGGTTCCGGAAAGACCACTCTGATCAAGGCGGCTGTCGAGCTGGTTCCCCGAGCCTCAGGTGACGTCAGGTTCTTTGGGTCACGCTACGATGATGTCCGACATCGCATCGGCTACGTGCCGCAACGCGGCAGCGTGGACTGGGACTTTCCGGTCAGCGCCCTCGACGTCGTCGCGATGGGTCTCTATCACCGCATCGGATGGTTTCGTCCGGTCACGCGGAAGTACAAGAACGAAGCCATGGGGTATCTCGAACGGGTTGGAATGGCCGACTATGCCGGACGCCAGATCAGCCAACTCTCAGGGGGGCAGCAGCAACGGGTTTTCCTCGCCCGGGCCCTCGCCCAGCAGGCTGACCTGTACCTGATGGACGAGCCATTTGTTGGCGTGGACGCAGCGACCGAACGGGCCATCGTGACGATCCTGCAGGACCTCCGTGCCAGCGGAAAAACCGCTCTCGTCGTGCACCACGATCTGCAGACCGTTCCCGAGTATTTCGACCACGTGCTCTTGCTGAACATGCGGCTGGTTGCCACGGGCCCAGTCAGCGACGTGTTCACGCCTGACAACCTTCGAGCCACCTACGGCGGCAAGCTCGCGTTGCTGGACCAGGTGGGCCATCGCATGACACTCAACCGCGGCACCCCATGACGCCCTTGCCGCACCACCCCGTTCAGAATCTCGGCCGCACAGCAGTGATCGCTGCAGTCGCGATCCTCTTCACAATACCGCTCCCGGGCGTCGCTGCCGCCCCCGGCACGCATTCCCATAGACAGCCATCCGCAGATGCCACCGATCCCACGCCGTCTGGGACGAGCATCGCCGACGCGCGTCTCCGCTGGCCGGGCTGGGACAAGGTCGTCGACACCCTTCTCATGCGGAAATACAACACCCGCATCGTCCTCCTGGGCACGATGCTGCTGGGCATCGGCGCCGGTACGGTCGGCACGTTCATGCTCTTGCGCAAGCGGTCATTGATCGGCGACGTTGTCAGCCACGCATCACTCCCTGGCATCGCCATAGCGTTCTTGTATGTCGAAATTGCTCACCCGGGCTCCGGACGGTCACTGCCCAGCCTTCTCATCGGCGCGTTGATCGCCGGACTGATCGGTGTCCTGTGCACACTCGCCATCAGTCGTTTCAGTCGCATCAAGGAAGACGCCGCATTGGCCATCGTGCTGAGTGTCTTTTTCGGCCTGGGCATCGCTCTGTTCACGATCGTACAGAAACTGCCGACCGGCCAGATCGCCGGACTCCAGCAGTTCATCTACGGCCAGACCGCTTCCATGACTGCCAACGACGTGCGGCTGATCGGCGTCGCCAGCGTGGTCGTGCTCCTTGTTTGCGGCACCCTGTTCAAGGAATTTGCCCTGCTGTGTTTTGACGAACAATTTGGACGCAGTCAGGGATGGCCGACTTCCCGCCTCGACTTGGCTCTCATGGGCCTGGTGGTTTGTGTTGCCATCATAGGGCTGCAGAGCGTCGGTCTGCTGCTTGTCGTTGCCATGCTCATTATCCCAGCCGCCGCGGCGAGGTTCTGGACCGAGCGACTTGGCGCGATGACCATCATTGCCGCCGGGATTGGCGGGCTTTCGGCCTGGATCGGTGGGGCGATCAGCTCGTTGTTCGCTCGCTTTTCAGCCGGAGCCGTCATCGTTCTGGCCGGTGCAACGTTCTTTCTCATCAGTCTCACGCTGGGTAGCCGCCGGGGCCTGATCCCACAGTTGATCGACCACCTCGCCACCTCCCATCGTGTTGGCCGGCATGACCTGATGCGATGCATCTATGAACTCCTGGAAAGCAGAGCCGTACGCGAGTCGAATGCTGACACGCCAACGGTCCCGGCCACCACTGACCCTTTGTGCGACCTTTCGGTCAGTGTGGACGAACTGCTTGCAGCCCGGAGTTGGTCACTGACACGGCTGCAGCGTCTGATGCGGCGATCCCATCACGCCGGGCTGCTGCACACAATGTCTGGGAAGTGGCACTTGACAGACGACGGGGCGAGATTCGCCCGCATGGTCGCACGCAATCATCGGCTGTGGGAAACGTTCCTGATCCTGCACGCTGACATCGCTCCCAGTCACGTGGATCGAGATGCCGACCTGATCGAACACATCCTGGAAGCCGACCTCGTCGAAGAACTTCAGCACGCCGTCCAGGCACGTTACCCCCAGATGGGCATGCCCCCCAGCCCCCATCCACTTTCCTGAACCGCACAGCACTCACATCCCATCGGGCCCTCCCACCTGTCGCCATGCTCGCTGCCACCGACATCCTGACGACGCTACGCAGTTCGCTGTGGGACAACTGGTTCGAGCTCGACACATGGATTGTGATCACGGCATCCCTGGCAGCGATGGCCTCCGCAATCCCAGGCTGCTTCCTGGTTCTCCGGCGTCAAAGCATGATGGGGGACGCGCTGACCCACACGGTCCTGCCGGGGATTGTCGGGGCTTTTTTGCTGTCCCACAGCCTCAAGTCAGCAGGCGTGATTCCCGTTGACGTCGACGCACCCCACCAGGCGTTTGACACCGTCAGTTACGCCCTGATGTTTGGTGGAGCGATTTTGATAGGAGGGTTGACCGCCGTACTCACCGAGTGGGTCAGACGGAAGGGGCGTGTAGAAAGCTCCGCCGCACTCGGTGTTGTCTACACCTCAATGTTCGCAACGGGGCTCCTGATGATCCGCGTCGCTGCGGACACGGTCCACATCGACCCGGACTGTGTGCTGTATGGAAATATCGAAGCCGTATGGACGGGCCCCGGTGAGGTCCCGCGTGCAGCACTCGTAAGTGGAGGGGCGCTGCTTCTGAATGCCACACTCGTCACCCTGTTTTTCAAAGAACTGCGGGTCGCCACGTTTGACCCCGCGATGGCCACATCACTCGGCATCAATGCCAACCGGGTCCACTACTGCCTCATGTCCGTCACAGCCGTCACGGCCGTGGCTGCGTTTGAGAGCGTCGGGAACATCCTGGTGATCGCGATGCTGATCGTGCCGGCAGCCACCGCACATTTGCTCACCGATCGCCTCTGGCTGATGATTCTCTTCGCCTGCCTCGCCGGCGTGCTCAGTTCCGTCATCGGACATGCCGCCGCTCTGGTCGTTCCCCCCCTTGTGATGTCGCCGTTTGCTGATTCTGATCTCCTCTCCGGAGTGGATGTCGCCTCGCTCGACGCCAGCACATCCGGCATGATGGCACTCGCCAGCGGCTTCCTGTTCACCGCCGCTCTTTTTTTCGGACCGAGACACGGTCTACTCGTGAAGTGGATTCATCAGCTACAGCTTTCGTACCGCGTTGCTGCCGAGGACATTCTCGGCGCCTTGTACCGCCAGTCGGAGCAGCAAAAAAGAGAGGCTGGAGAAACCGAGCCCTCCCTCAGCGCACGACCAAGTCGGTTCGTGGCGTGGCGACTCCGACGACAGGGACTCCTGGCAGGCCCGACATCACAGCCT